>OLFZ01000134.1_pt1 | contig 85548 bp, 80 predicted proteins | sample 1604861 | NCBI WGS metagenome assembly OLFZ01 (sample SAMEA3888895, study PRJEB22519) | human gut metagenome | biome: human gut; feature: human-associated habitat; material: faeces | place: Denmark | collected 2011 | reverse complement strand
TATATTCTTGCAGAATAAAAAATACACCACTATAATAACTGTTGGTAACGTTACTAACAGTTATTTTTTTATGGAAGAAGGAAAAAATGCGACTTTTAAAACAGTTTATGATTATATTGATGATTACTTTTCTAGGAGAAGGCTTAAAATATATCCTGCCTTTACCAATTCCGGCAAGTATTTATGGCATGGTGATTTTGTTCGTATGTTTGTTGACAGGAATAATCAAACTAGAGTCGGTGCACGATGCAGGAAAATTTTTAATTGAGATTATGCCGGTTATGTTTATTCCGGCAGGTGTGGGACTTATGGTGTCCTGGGGTGTGTTAAAACCTATGCTGTTGCCAGTCAGTATCATTACGATCGGGAGTCTGTTTACGGTAATAGCAACTACAGGACTAATTTCGCAGTGGATCATTCGTAAAGGACAGAAGAGAGAGGAGAACACAGATGAATAGTTTTTTTCAGGAATCGTTGTTTGCGGGCGTTACAATCAGTTTGCTTGCCTACCTTGCAGGAACTCTTTTGAAAAAGAAGTTTAAGCTTGGATTTTTAAATCCATTATTGATTTCCATTATTATTACAATTATAGTGCTTGTGGTATCCGGAGTAGATTACGATACATACAACGCCGGTGCACAGTACCTGAGTTGGTTTTTGACACCTGCAACCGTATGCCTTGCAATTCCGCTTTATGAACAGTGGGAGTTGCTGAAGCATCATTGGAGAGCTGTATTTCTTGGTATCTTTGCAGGCGTATTTACCAGCATGGGAACCGTATGTGTGTTGTCCTGGTTGATGGGATTGTCACATGAACAATATGTCACGTTATTGCCAAAATCTATTACAACAGCGATAGGCATGGGATTATCGGAAGAACTTGGTGGATATGTAACGATTACAGTAGCGGTGATTGTTGTTACTGGTGTATTGGGAAATATTATGGGAGAAGTAATTTGTAAGATTTTCCGTATTACCGATCCAATCGCAAAAGGGCTTGCATTTGGTGCATCGTCGCATGCGATTGGTACAGCAAAGGCAATGGAAATTGGAGAGATTGAAGGTGCAATGAGCAGTCTTGCAATCGCAGTTACAGGTCTGCTCACAGTCTTGTTTTCTTCTATTTTTGTGGGTCTTCTTTAGTATTTTTCTTATGCTTTTGGAAAAAATATGCCCCGATGGATGCTGTGATTAAAATGACGACAAAAGCAATGACAGCAATGTGATATTGGGCATTACTTAAGGCATGTCCACCTAAGACAGATAAAACGATGGCAGGAAGTCTGCCGACAAAACAGATAAATAACCAGTGAGAGACAGAGATATCTGTCAATCCAACAAAGTAGGAGAGTAAATCTTTTGGCGTTCCTGGAATCAGGAACAAAAGAAAGAGTATACTCTCCATTTTTTTGTTATCTTTTAAAAAAGTTAATTTTTCTAATTCTTTTTCCTCTACAAAAAGATGTAAAAACTTGTGACCGAAACACCGTACAAGAAAAAAGACAACCATACTGCCGAGCGTGGTACCAATGGCACAAATCAGACTGCCTTTTACAACGCCAAAGGCATATCCGGCAGCAATTTCAAAAGGTCCACCGGGAATGACGGCAGCAAATACCTGCAGAATTAACATACCTAGAAAGAGTAAGACGCCAAGGATTCCCTGTTCATTTACCCAGACTTGGAAAGCTCCGGGCTCAGATACAAAAGAAACAAGGGGTCTTCCCATATAATAGGTGATGACAAAAAATAATATAATTGCAAGTATGGTAAAGATACGTTGTATGTGTTTTTTCATGATGTCTCCAACAATATACAGATTATTTTACATTTTCTGCCACAATCTGATAAACGCTGATTTTGAACTGTTCTTCCTGTGTAATGCCAATGAAACGGCAACCATAAAGTACGGAGTCATCATTTTTATTTGCACGGATTACCTCAATCAGTGTCTGAATGGTTTCTTTGTTGTCTAAAACGATTGTAGCATTATAATAAGTTCCCAGTTCAAACGGATAATCGGAACGGAATGCCATTCCCGTTGTGGAAATATCTGTGATATTGACTTCTACGGAAGAAGCCGGATGTTCTGGGTCAATGGATTTTAACTGGATGGTTACGTTGATATTGATTCTTTTTGCTTTTCTTCTTTCATTTTCCACAGTATGCGTAATCTCCTTATAATCATCAAAAATGATGTTTATTGGGCGCGGATAAATTCACCGATTTTTTTGTCAGAACCTAGAATATGATTGGTTAGCCAGGTCAAAAGGAAGGCAATCAAATCCGTAAGATATTCCTGCTGGTTATCGTCCATGGCATCCAATTCAGACAAATCAATTTCGACAAGGCGCTCAACGAATGCGGTGTGCGCTCTTTTTTGCGCATCATAGGCAGGGTAATGAATCTCCTTCATAAGAGCTTCCTCGTCACCAAAATGAAACTCAGTGTATTCACGCAACTTTGCAAGCAGACGCATGATTTCGTCATATTTGTCGTGAAGCAGTTCTTCGTGAATCAGGTCGTTAACTTCACGGATAATATCAAATAACTGCTTGTGCTCGGTGTCAATCAGTTCAACACCGGTTTTGTATTTGTCAGTGAAAGCAAATGGATCTTCGGCAGTATCTTCGCACATCTTTCCAATCATCATATCACTGCTTAGAATGTGTCGGTACAGCCAGTGAATAAGATAAGTAAGAATCTCATTTAAAGAAGCATGCGCAGCTTCCGGTGAGGAAATGTCGACGACATAGGAATTCATTTTCTTTGTGAATGCGGCATGTTCCTTGCGCTGCATAGGAAGCTCCGGATCCTGAATACTTTCCATATAGGCTTCTTCATGCGCAAAGTGTGTTGCAGCATAATCCTTTAAATTGGTTAACAGACTATCGACAATCGGCGTAACATCTGCAGTAGTGTTGGCAAGGTTGATTGCTTCATTAATCATTTGGAACAAACGACGATGCTCGTTGTCGATTTCTTCAATGTGTATCATACAATCTTCTGTAAATTCATACATAGGTTTATCCTCCTTTTGTGGTTACTTTTATCATAGCATAGCACATTTGGAAAGCAAGAAAAAAAGAGAAAATGACGAAAAAATTTGTGATTTATCGGTTAGTCTAATCCTTGAACTAGGTGTGGTTTCATAGTATAATTTTGAATGATTAGAGTAGAGGCATAAGTAAGGAGGAAAATCATGGCTAATTGGAAAAATTTAGATACCCTCGCGTCTTTTGACGATTTAGCAAAGGTTGAAAAAGTAAATTTAGTACAGGCAATGTCTGGAGAAAATGGAGCAAAACGTGTGAAGACATACAGCGTTCCTATGGCAGAAGGACTTGCATATAATTACGCAGCAAAGCAGGTGGATGATGATGTGATCGATGCACTTGTTACATTAGCAGAGGAAGCAGAATTATCAGAAAAATTCGCAGAATTATACAATGGTGCAGTCATCAATACCGGAGAGAACCGATTGGTACTACATCAGTTGACCAGAGGACAGCTTGGTGATAAGGTTGTGGCTGACGGCGTAGACAAGAGAGCATTTTATGTAGAGCAGCAGCAGCGCATTGCAGATTTTGCAAATAAAGTACATAGCGGTGAAATCACAAATGCCGCAGGCGAGAAATTTACAACCGTTGTACAGATTGGTATCGGTGGTAGTGATCTTGGTCCACGTGCGATGTATCTCGCATTGGAAAATTGGGCAAAAAAGAATGATACATTTAAAATGGAAGCAAAATTCATCAGCAATGTAGACCCAGATGATGCAGCAGCTGTACTTGCTTCTGTTGACGTAGCACATTCTATTTTTGTATTGGTTTCTAAATCAGGAACAACACTTGAGACATTAACAAACGAATCTTTTGTGAAAGATGCACTTGCTAAGGCAGGATTGGACGCATCCCGCCATATGATTGCAGTTACAAGCGAAACTTCTCCACTGGCAAAGAGTGATGATTATTTAGCTGCATTCTTTATGGATGATTATATTGGAGGCCGTTATTCCTCAACATCAGCCGTTGGCGGCGCGGTTCTTTCTTTGGCATTTGGACCAGAGGTATTTGCGGCATTCTTAGATGGTGCAGCAGCAGAAGATAAGCTTTCTGCAAACACAAACGTAAGAGAAAATCCGGCAATGTTAGATGCATTGATTGGTGTATATGAGAGAAATGTATTGGGTTATCCAGCAACAGCCGTTTTACCATATTCACAAGCTTTGAGCCGCTTCCCAGCACACTTGCAGCAGGCAGATATGGAATCCAATGGAAAATCTGTGAACCGTTTTGGAGAGCCGGTTGATTATGTGACAGGACCAGTACTCTTTGGCGAGCCGGGAACCAATGGACAGCACTCCTTCTATCAGTTACTTCATCAGGGAACTGACATTGTGCCATTGCAGTTTATTGGATTCAAGAACAGCCAGATTGGTACAGATGTTGTGATTCAGGATAGCACAAGCCAGCAGAAATTATGTGCCAATGTAGCAGCACAGATTGTTGCATTTGCATGTGGCAAGGCAGATGACAACCGTAACAAGAACTTTGAAGGTGGTCGTCCATCCAGCATCATTATTGGTGAACAGTTGAATCCACAGGCATTAGGTGCATTGCTTTCTCACTTTGAGAATAAAATTATGTTCCAGGGATTCTTGTGGAATGTAAACAGTTTTGATCAGGAAGGTGTGCAGCTTGGAAAAGTACTTGCAAAGAAAGTACTTGCACATGAAACAGATGGAGCATTAAAAGAATTTAGTGATTTATTGAACATTTAAATTCATAAAAAAATATGGTACTATAAGGCGACGAGGCTTTCGTTGCAAGTGATGGGCATCCTCGGCGACGAGGGTGCCTTTTTACGATAAAGGATAACAACAGATAAGAGGGCGATGCGATGAAATTAAAGGAACTGGAAATCGGACAAAGCGCAACCATTGTGCATGTTGGCGGAGAGGGCGCATTGCGCCAGCACTTTTTAGACATGGGAGTAATCCCAGGGGCGGAGATTACATTGATTAAATTCGCGCCTATGGGTGATCCTATGGAATTTCAAGTACATGGCTATGAGCTTACTTTGCGAATGGATGATGCGGCTAAAATTGCTGTGGAGCCGATTGCGGTAAGAGCGAGAAGCCATGAAGGAACAAGTGATATTAATAAGTCTGTACACCCGGGGCTTGGAGAAGAAGGTAAATATCATAGCAAAGGGGATGGAAATCCACTGCCGGAAACAGAAGAACTCACTTTTGCACTTGTTGGAAACCAGAATTGCGGTAAGACAACGCTATTTAACCAACTGACCGGCTCAAATCAGCATATTGGTAATTTTCCAGGTGTGACGGTGGATCGAAAGGATGGTCCGATTCGTGGACAAAAAAATACGAGAGTGACGGATTTGCCGGGGATTTATTCTATGTCTCCATACAGTAGTGAGGAAATCGTATCACGTAATTTTGTATTGGATGAGCATCCGCGGGCAATTATAAATATAGTGGATGCAACGAATATTGAACGAAATCTGTATCTGACCATGCAGCTGTTGGAGATGGATATACCGGTTGTACTGGCTCTGAATATGATGGATGAAGTGACAGGAAATGGAGGCTCCATTGACGTCAACCACATGGAGCAGATGCTAGGTGTTCCTGTTGTGCCGATATCAGCGGCAAAGAATGAAGGTGTAGATGAACTGGTACGTCATGCACTGCATATTGCAAAATATCAGGAAAAACCAGGACGACAGGACTTTTGTGATGAAAATGATTTTGGTGGAGCTGTGCATCGCTGTATTCATGCCATTTGCCATTTGATTGAGGATCATGCAAAAAATGCACAGATTCCGGTTCGTTTTGCAGCATCGAAAATGATCGAGGGTGACGACTTGATTATGGAACGGCTGCGACTGGATAAAAACGAAAAAGAGGCCATTGAGCATCTGATTATTCAGATGGAAAAGGAACGAGGCATTGACCGCAGTGCGGCCATTGCAGATATGCGTTTCAATTTTATTGAAAAAGTATGTGAGCAGACGGTAGTAAAGCCAAGAGAGAGCAAAGAACGTGTACGAAGCCAGAAGATAGATCGTATTCTGACCGGTAAATATACAGCCATTCCATGCTTCTTTGGTATCATGCTTCTTGTGTTTTATTTGACGTTTAATGTAATCGGTGCAGGATTGCAGAGCCTTTTAGAAATGGGCATCACACAACTGACAAATCTGACAGAACAGGCAATGATTTCGGCAAACGTCAATAGTGTCTTGCGTGGACTTGTGATTGATGGTATTTTTGCAGGTGTTGGTAGTGTGCTTAGCTTTCTGCCGATTATAGTTACTTTGTTTTTCTTCTTGTCCTTGATGGAAGACAGTGGTTATATTGCTCGAGTAGCTTTTGTGATGGATAAGCTGTTGCGAAGAATTGGTCTGTCCGGACGAAGCATTGTGCCGATGTTGATAGGCTTTGGTTGTACGGTTCCAGCCTTGATGTCAACACGTACACTTCCGAGTGAACGCGACCGAAAGATGACGATCCTTTTGACACCATTTATGAGTTGTTCTGCAAAATTACCAATTTATTCATTTTTGGTAAGTGCCTTTTTCCCAGGGCATGGAGCGTGGATTATGATGGGACTCTACCTGCTTGGTATCGTGGTAGGAATTCTGGTTGCACTGATGTATCGCAAAACGTTATTTAAAGGGGATGCGGTACCATTTGTTATGGAACTGCCAAATTATCGTTTCCCGGGGGCAAAAAATGTATTGCAGCTCTTATGGGAAAAATCAAAGGATTTCATTCAAAGAGCGTTTACGGTTATTTTTCTTGCGACCATCTGTATCTGGTTCCTGCGCAGTTTTGACGTACATTTTAATTTGATACAGGATTCTAAGGATAGTATTTTGGCAATGATTGCCGGCATCTTTGTGCCACTATTCAAACCACTTGGTCTGGGTGACTGGAGAATATGTGTTGCACTCATCAGTGGCTTTATGGCAAAGGAAAGCGTGGTATCTACATTAGAAATTCTCTTTAGCGGTTCGATACAGCAGTTGATGACACCGCTGGCCGCTATGTGTCTGTTGGTATTTAGTTTGCTTTATACACCATGCATTGCGGCAATTACGTCGATTCGTAGAGAATTGGGATACAAATGGGCATGGGGCGTTGTTATCTGGCAATGTGTGCTTGCCTGGATTGCAGCATTTATCGTGCATATGGTTGGTGGAATGATCCTAGGTTAATGGAACTGAGGAGTTTAATAGGAAAAAGATGAATCTTGATGTTTTGATAGAAATCATGAATTTAATTGGTGATGTAGCATTTGCTGTCTCCGGTGCAATGACAGCCATAGAGAAGAAAATGGACATTTTTGGTGTGTGCATGCTTGGTATTGTTACGACTGTTGGCGGAGGAATGACAAGAGATGTGCTCCTTGGTATTGTTCCTCCGGTGGCTCTGCGAAATCCGCTCGATATCGGTGTGGCAACGCTGGTATCATGTATTGTTTTTGTCTGGGTTGCAAGAAAAAAGCATCGCAATCAGAACCAGAATCCAATTACCACCAATATGCTAAACGTTTCCGATGCGATTGGTCTTGGTATTTTTACCGTTATTGGTATTAATGTGGCACAGGGGCAGTTAAAGGATGCAGATGCATTCATCATGATTGTGGTAGGCGTGATTACCGGTGTTGGCGGTGGTGTGTTGCGCGACGTTTTCAGTGGATCGATCCCATATATTTTTAAAAAGCATGTCTACGCGCTGGCATCTGCCGTTGGAGCGATTGCATATGTCGTATTAGACGATTTTGTTGGTGACGTGTGGGCTACACTTTTATGTGCTGTTCTTGTGATTGTGATTCGTCTACTGGCGACTTATTATCGATGGAATCTACCTAGAATACAAGAAATGGAAGAAGATATCGGTAGTCATACAGAGCCTTAGAAGAATGTAATCAGAACATAGAAAAAGGTACAGCAAGAGGTAATAGCAGATGAAAATCGAATTGGCACAAACAGTAAGAGCATATGAAAAAAAGAATCTTTCAAAAGATATCGTAGCGGGATTGATCATCATGGCAGTTTCCATTCCGATATCTATGGGATATGCGCAAATTGCGGGATTGCCGGCAGTCTATGGATTGTATGGGTCGGTTTTCCCGATTTTGCTTTTTTCGCTCTTTTCGACATCTCCACAATTTGTTTTTGGTGTAGATGCGGCGCCGGCGGCACTGGTCGGGTCTGCATTGCTTGGCTTGGGCATTGAGGCAGGTTCGCAGGAAGCCATGCAGGTAGTACCGGCGATAACCTTTTTTGTTGCACTTTGGCTATTGGTATTTTCATTGCTTCGGGCTGGAAAGCTGGTTAATTATATTTCAGCACCGGTAATGGGTGGTTTTATTACAGGTATTTGTACGACGATTATTTTGATGCAGCTGCCGAAATTGTTTGGGGGATCAGCGGGAACGGGAGAGTTGCCGGAATTGCTCCTGCATTTGTGGGAAGCACTGCCGGATGCAAATCTTGCATCTCTTGGTATAGGTGTGGCTGCACTGATCATTTTATTGGTGGCAAAAAAAGTTATGCCCAAGTTTCCGATGGCGGTTGTCTTGATGGCTGCAGGGGCATTTCTTTTCAAAAATACACAAATGCAGCAGTGGGGAATTGCCACGTTATCGGCTGTGAAACCGGGGCTTCCACGTTGGAGTGTGCCACATCTTTCGGCGATACCTTTTGTTGATGTGATGACAATCAGTCTTTCGGTAGCAGTTGTTATTATGGCAGAAACACTTCTGGCAGAAAATAGTTTTGCACAGAAGAATGGATATCGTATTGATGATAATCGGGAAATTCTGGCTTTTTCCATGGGAAATTTTGTTGCAGCGTTTACGGGGTGCTGCCCGATGAACGGATCTGTTTCACGAACGGCTATGGGAGAACAATATCAGGCGAAAACACAATTGTCCGGTCTGATTGCAGGCGTGTCTATGATGGTTCTTCTTGTATGTGGAACTGGGTTCATTGGATATCTTCCAGTTCCGATTTTAACGGCTATTGTGATATCGGCACTTTTGGGAGCAACAGAGTTCGATCTGGCGAAAAGGCTCTGGAAAGTCAGTCGTACAGAATTTTTTATCTTTGTAGGGGCGTTTGTTGGTGTACTTTTGCTTGGAACCATCAATGGCGTATTGATTGGGATTATTTTATCTTTTTCTGAAATGATTATTCGTACGGCGAAACCGGCGCGATGTTTCTTGGGGATACAGCCTGGGCATAAACATTTTCGAGATTTAAAGGAAAGTGACCAGATTCATGCCGTTTCCGGTGTACTGATTTATCGCTTTAGCAGCAATTTGTTTTTTGCAAATATAGCGGTGTTAGAACAGGATATTATGGAGCATATTACTCCGGAAACAACGACAGTGATTTTGGATGCGAGTGGCATCGGCAGCATAGACATTACAGCCGCAGATCGTCTGGGAGCGCTTTATCATAATTTGCAGGATAAAGGGATTCGTTTTTACATGACGGAGCATATTGCAGGTGTCAATGAACAACTGCGAAAACTGGGGCTCGGATATATGATTGAAGAAGGTGCAGTTCGGCGAACCATACATATTGCATTAAAAGATAGAGGGTTCAAACGTCCATATCCATTGGAGGGTGGTATTGATAATGTGGAACGGAGTGCATCGCGTAAGCGTGCGGATAACCGGGTACAGGAATTTGTCTGGGCTTTTGGAAAAGAGAGCGAAGAACAGATGGAAAAACAGATAACACTACAGATAGAACAGCTTCGGAAAACAGGCGATGTGGAGGAGTTGCTGCATGGCAGATGGAGTCACATGGAGGCTTTAGACGAAGATGAATGGCTAGAACATTTGGAGGAGCATCTGAAGGAGATTGTAAATATTTCCGGTAAGGACGAGGAAACAATGGCAGCAAGATTAGAAGCACATCGACAGGAAGTGCATGATCGTATCGCTTTAGAACATCCGGAACTGGCAGAAAAATTTAGGGAACGCCGTCATATACTAGATGACCATTTAAAAGAAAAACGACCGGAAGTCTACGATCTGGTAATTAAAATGCGCGAAAAAAGAAAAGAGTAGGAACAAGCTGTTCCTACTCTTTTCTTAATTTCTCTTTCTCTTTATCTACCTGCTTTGCAAAATATACCAATTCATCGGATACATGGATAATGCGTTCTGTTTCATGCTCATTGGCGAGTGCAATTTCGCGGAATTGCTTCATGTTTTGTCCGGTAATTTCGGCATTGTTGGCATTCTCTTCTGCGCTGGCTGCGAGGTGATGTACGCTATCTTCAATGCGATTTTTGTGTTCGGCTAATTCTGTAATCTCAGTATCGATATCTGAGATAGATTGTGCTACCAAGGTAATCTCGGAATTTAGTTCTCCAAAAATAGCATTTGTTTCGTTGATCTTTTCACTCTGTTTTGCAAAGGAATCTGTCACCTTCTCGGTGATTTCAACACTGACATCAGCATTGTTTAATAGTTCGTTGACAATGGTGTTGATTTGTTCTGTTGAACTCTTAGATTGATCAGCAAGTGCGCGGATTTCATCGGCAACGACAGCAAATCCCTTACCGGCTTCTCCGGCTCTTGCAGCTTCAATACTGGCATTTAGTGCAAGCAAGTTGGTCTGTGCGGAAATGTCAGCAATCAATTCTGTAGCGGTACGAATCTGTTGCGTAGACTGGTTGGTCAGCTCTGTCTGCTGGCGAACCTGCTCGATTGCCTGTCCACTTTCTTCACTGAGAACGATTAATTCCTGAATGATTTTTTCTGCGGATGCATTACATGCACGTACTTTTTCTGCAGATGCATTAAGTACGTTAACATTGGAAACAATCTTATCAATGGCATCGGCGATCGCTGCGATTTTGGTTGTCATATCTAAAGTGCTGTCAGCTTGTGTATTGGTGTTGTCAATGATAGAAGTAACGGCTGTCTCAGTATCTGCCATGGCATCTGATATTTCTCCGGAGATGTGTTTAAAGCTCTCGGAGACAGCGGCAAGTTCTTGTGTGGCGGAGGTGATTTGTGTTACGATAGTGGCAAGACCGAGGGTATTGCTTTGGATGGTGCGGATGGCCTCGCCAAGAGCATCATCACGCTGCGCGAACTTTTCAAATTTCTCTTTTTGCTTCTCGGATTCAGTAGGTGCATCTTGACCGCGTATGGCGGATAAAAACGGACGCAAAAGGGATAGGATAAAGGAAATCAAAAGTGCCATGACTGCAGTGATGCCAGCAATTTGCAGAATCATTGCAACCAATGTATTAAGGATTCCATGGGATAACAATTCGAATAAAATAATTTCGAATATGAATAGGAGAGCCAAAAGGCATATCAATGGTTTTAGTAGTTTTGAAATAATATTTTTTTTGTTGTCCATAAGTGCTCCTTTGTGGTGAAAATATTATTATTATAGTTCTTTTTATTATAACGTGAAAAAACACGTAATTCAACGGATTTGTAATTATCGACAGATGTGTAAAAGGAGGTCGCAGAGCATGAGAAAAAGACAAAAAACAGTATGGATTACAGGCGCTAGTTCCGGCATAGGTCTGGCATTTGCACAGGCATATGCGAAGAAGGGATACCGTCTGATTCTGACGGCGCGAAGACGAGGGCGCTTAGAAAAAATAGCAGCAAATTTAGGCGTTTCCTGTCGGATTGAGACGGCAGATTTGTCAAAAGACGAGGAATGTTATCGCGTATGTAATTTGCTGAAAGAAGAAACGATAGATATTTTTATCAATAATGCAGGTTTTGGAACCTGTGGAGAATTTGCAGAGACCGACATGACAAAAGAAATTGATATGATTCATGTGAATGTAGAAGCAATGCATATTTTGTGTAAAGAAGTTTTGCGTCATATGCGTGCAAAGGGGCATGGAACAATTCTCAATGTGGCGTCTTCAGCAGGGCTTTTGCCAGGAGGTCCTTATATGGCGACATATTATGCGACGAAAGCTTACGTTGTTAGTTTGACAAAAAGCATTGCCCAGGAACAGCGGGAAAAGAAGAGCGGTGTCTATGTCTGTGCGCTTTGTCCGGGACCGGTGGATACAGAATTTAATGATTGTGCGAATGTTGTTTTTGCGTTGCCGGGGATCACAGCAAAACAGTGTGTGGCAGAAGCATTGCGCGGTATGTGGCTGCGCCGTACAATTATCGTGCCTGTATTTTGGATTCGTATAGGTGCAGTGTTGCAGCGGCTGGTACCTGACTTTATTATGCTGCCACTAGTGGCAAGACGACAGAAAGAAAAGATGGGAAAATAATAGAAGAGGTAGAATCATGGACGAAAGTAAGAAACAAAAGATTCAGACATCAGAAACATTTCTTTTAAGTGCAATTTTGGCAATCTCCGGAGGGTTTCAGGATGCCTACACATATAATGTACGAGAGGAAGTATTTTCAAATGCCCAGACGGGAAACGTGGTTTTGATGAGCCAGCATTTCTTGATGGGGGATTGGCGCAGTGCATTGCATTATCTGTTTCCGATTTTAGCATTTGCATTTGGGGTATTGGTTGCAGAACAGATTGGTCATAAATATAAATTTGCAAAGAAGATTCATTGGCGTCAGATTATCGTTGTGATGGAAATGATTCTTTTATTTGTTGTTGGCTTTATTCCAGCAAAGTACAATATGATTGCAACGATGCTCGTATCGTTTTCCTGTTCGATGCAGGTGCAGACATTTCGTAAGGTCAATGGATACGGTTATGCCAGTACCATGTGTATCGGAAATTTGCGCAGCGGAACAGAAAGTTTATCAGTATATTTGCGGGAACATCATAAGGGTGCACTCAAAAAAGCAATGCACTATTATGGAATTATTGTTATCTTTGCACTTGGTGCAGGAATTGGCGGTATCTGTTCTTTGCATTGGGGGATGAAAGCAATCTGGGTATCCAGTGTTCTGTTATTATTAACATTTTTTATGATGGTAGAAGAACATCGATAAAAAACGTATGGGAGGAGGATGTCTATGGCAGAAAATAGAACGTATATTGCAATTGATTTGAAATCCTTCTTCGCATCGGTTGAGTGTAATGAAAGGAAGCTGGACCCGTTAAAAACAAATCTGGTTGTGGCGGATGCAGCACGTACAGAAAAGACCATTTGCCTGGCTGTGACACCTTCACTGAAAGCGTATGGGATTCCCGGTCGTGCGCGTCTGTTTGAAGTCGTACAGCGTGTGCGTGAAGAGAACCAAAAGCGTGCGGCAACAGCACCGGGCCATCGTTTGGAAGGCACTTCCTATGATGATGATGCATTAAAAAATAATCCATCCCTTGCTATTGATTATGTGATTGCACCACCACGTATGGCTCTTTATATGAAATATAGTACAAAAATCTACAATATTTACCTTAAGTATGTGGCGCCAGAGGATATACATGTTTATTCCATAGATGAAGTTATGATGGATGTGACATCGTATTTGCGGACATATGGAATGAGCGCGAGAGAATTAACGCGAAGAATGATACAGGATGTGCTGGCAGAGACGAACATTACAGCAACAGCCGGAATCGGTACAAACCTTTATCTATGTAAAATTGCAATGGATATCGTGGCAAAACATGTGGAGCCGGATGACGATGGTGTGCGTATTGCACAATTGGATGAGATGCAGTATCGAAAGCTATTGTGGAATCACCGTCCGATTACGGATTTTTGGCGTGTAGGTGCAGGTTATGCGCGAAAACTGGAAGAAAACGGCATGTATACGATGGGCGATGTGGCGCGTTGTTCGATGGGAAAGGAAGATTCTTTTTATAACGAGGATTTGCTATATCGTTTGTTTGGTGTGAATGCAGAGTTACTTATTGATCATGCGTGGGGATATGAACCGTGTACGATGGAGATGATTAAGGCGTATCGTCCAACGACAAGCAGTCTATGTTCAGGACAAGTGTTACAGTGCCCGTATGATTTTGAAAAAACAAGGTTGGTTGTACAGGAGATGGTGGATTTGCAGGTGCTCGATCTGGTGGATAAAGGATTGATGACAGATCAGGTAGTTCTTACCATTGGTTATGATATTGAAAACCTGACGGATCCGAAGCGACGAAAAGCATATCATGGAGAAGTGACCATCGATCGGTATGGGCGGGCAGTTCCGAAGCATGCACATGGAACCATAAATTTAAAGGGACATACATCTTCTACAATCGAAATTACTGAGAAAGTCATGGAATTGTATGATCGTATTGTAGATCCGACACTCCTAGTGCGCAGGATCAATATGACGGTGAATCATCTTGAGGTAGAGAGTGCTGTGGTACAAAAAGAGGAATATGAGCAGCTGGATCTTTTTACGGATTATGCACAGAAGGAAGAAAAAGACCGGGAAGAACGCCAGATGCGGGAGCGTGAAAAGAATATGCAGCATGCGATGATTGATATTAAGAAAAAATACGGAAAAAATGCAATCATAAAAGGTATGAATCTACAGGAAGGGGCAACAGCATGCGACCGTAACCGGCAGATTGGTGGACATAAAGCGTAAAGAAATCAATATTTGAGAGGAAGACGTCATGAAACAGGAAAAGAAGGACGATTATAGTGATATTATTTCGTTAGAGCATCCCGTATCCAAAAAGCATGCACATATGTCTTTGTATGATCGGGCGGCGCAATTTTCTCCGTTTTCAGCGTTGACCGGTCATGAGGCGGCAATTGCAGAGACCGGGCGTCTCACCCAGGAAAAAATGGAATTGGATGAAGACACAAAAGAACAGCTGGATGAGAAAATACAGACCTTACTGCGACAGCAGGATATGGGGGAACGTATCTGTGTGGAAGTAAGTTATTTTGTTCCAGATGCGATAAAAGAAGGCGGGGCATATCAAACATACCGTGGCTACGTAAAGCGATTGGATGGTTATCACCGGAAATTGATTTTTGAAGATGCATTAGAGATAAAGCTGGATGCCATTTGTGATATTTCCATGGCAGAAACAGAGACAGATTTTTGATGTAAAACATGTAAAATACAGCAATCCACCTCTTGCAAGAAGAGGAATGGTGCTATACTATATAAAAATGAAAAACTACCTGTAAAGATAGCAAGAAAGAAGGAAAAGATTATGAGTAAGATGAAAGAATTACAGGATGCAATGATTGCAGCGATGAAGGCAAAGGATAAGTTTCGAAAAGATGCGATTTCGGTGTTGGTATCAGCTGCAAAAAAGAGTGGTATTGATGCAGGATGTCGTGAAGACATACCGGATGATATGGTAAATGCAGCAATTCTCAAAGAATTAAAATCCTGCAAGGAGCAGATTGATACCTGCCCGGCAGCCAGAGAGGATTTGCTGGAAGAATATAAAAAACGTTATGAAATCATGAGTGAGTTTGCACCAAAGCAGATGGACGCAGAAGAAGTGAAGGCATATTTACAGGAAAAATTCGCTGACGTGATTGCAACGGGAAATAAAGGGCAGATCATGAAAGCCGTGATGGCGGATCTGAAAGGCAAAGCCGATGGTAAAGTCATCAATGGTGTAGTCGCAGAATTGATGCAATAGACAAAAGCCTGCTCCGATGGGGTGGGCTTTATGATTTTATGAGGAGAGAAATAGATTATGAACATCTTTGAAGTGGTAGGACCCGTTATGGTAGGCCCGTCAAGTTCGCACACGGCGGGGGCTGTAAAAATAGGATATATTGCCGGAAAGCTTTTGGGCGAGCCATTAAAACGTGCGCAGATTAATCTTTACGGTTCCTTTCTTGCCACCGGAGAAGGACATGGTACAAAAAAAGCGCTTGTGGCAGGTCTTTTGGGGATGCAGACGGATGATATTCGTATTCCGCAGGCATACGAACTTGCCCGGCAGCAGGGAATCGAGATTTGTTTTGGTACAGCTGTTTTAAAAGATGCACATCCAAATTCAGCACAGCTGATTTTATATGGGGAGTCTGGCAGAAAACTGGAAATCGTAGGACAATCTATTGGAGGAAGCCGTATTAACATTGCTTCTGTGGATGGTATAGAAACGAATTTTTCTGGGGATTATCCGACACTTGTTGTTCATAATCAGGATCAGCCGGGTCATGTTTCCAAGGTGACTTCGACTTTATCAAAACATGGGGTCAATATTGCCTGTATGCAGTTGTATCGTTCGAAACGTGGTGGGGAAGCCGTGATGGTTGTGGAATGTGATCAGGAGATTCCACAGGAAGTCGTTGATGAGCTGCGTGCATCCATTGGTATTTATAAAGTGACGTATCTTGGCATGATTGGAAAGGGAGTATAATGTATCATTCAATTTCAGATATTATAAAGCAGAGTGAACAAGAAAAGATTGCATTTTGGGAAGTGGTTTTACGTGCAGACATGGAAGAGCGTGGGGTGTCCTATGAGGATTCTTTTGAGACGATGCGTCATATGTATCGGGCTATGCGTGATGCAGACGCAGGATATGATCCGAAGGCTCGTTCCGCATCTGGCATGGCAGGTGGTGCAGGAGAAATGCTGCACATTTATAATGAAAGCGGTAAAAATATTTGTGGCGATTTTGTTGGTGAAGTTATGGAAAAGGCGATTAAGATGGGAGAGTCCAACGCATGCATGCACCGTATTGTAGCAGCACCTACAGCGGGGTCGTGCGGCGTGATTCCGGCCGTCTTTTTGGTGGCAGAAAAACGATTGCAGCTAAGTGAAGATGTTATGATACAGGCTATGTTTATTACGGCGGGTATTGGTGCGGTTATTGCAGAGAATGCTTCGGTTGCAGGCGCATCTGGCGGTTGTCAGGCGGAAATTGGTTCTGCCAGTGCAATGGCGGCGGCGGGTCTTGCATATTTACAAGGTGGCAATGCAAGACAAATTGCGGATGCGGCAGCATTTGCGCTTAAAAATATGTTGGGACTTGCCTGTGATCCGGTGGGCGGTCTTGTCGAAGTACCATGTATCAAGCGAAACGTAGCAGGTGCGGTCAATGCACTGACTTCTGCACAGCTCGCAATGGCCGGGATTCAAAGTGTGATTCCGGCAGATGAAGTCATTGATGCCATGCGACGAATTGGTAACGATATGCCATCTTCGATTAAAGAAACCAGTCTTGGTGGTCTTGCTGTTTCACCGACTGCACTTGTACTTACAGGTCAACAGAAGTAGCAATGGATTATTTATCCAACATTTTTTTGTATTCGCGTGGACTGACGCCAACGTGTCGTTTGAAAAGTTTCGAAAAATAACCGAAATCAGGAATGCCGACAGCTTCAGCCACTTCAGCAACACTCATATTTGTGGTATTAAAGTAGCGTAAAGACGTCTGGATGCGCTGCTTTCCAATATAAGAAGTCAGCGTTTCGCCGACTTCTTTTTTAAATGCATTTGACAGATAAGATGGATTTTTGTCAAATTCTTCGGCGAGGATGGATAGCGTTAACTCTGAGGATAAATGCTGGTCAATGTAATTGACAACATTTCGAATCAGATAAGAGTATTTTTCATAAGTATAGTTCTTGGCAAGCATAGAGTATTTTCGGACGATATCAAATGGCAAGTGTGCAAACTCTCTTTGGCTGGTAGCATCTTTTATGCGGAGACCGAAAGCTTCTGCCTGCTGGTATACATAAATCGGATGTACGGCGGTCTCAAACATGCGGGAAGCGAGAAAAACATTCAAGGCAGATATGTTGCGTCTTACTTCTTTTACGGGAAGAGTCTGGAAGGAAGCAGAATAATCCATAGCCTTTTTCATGGAATCGATGGCCTGGGCAGTGTTTCCGGCTGTCATTGCCCGGCAACAATATTCTAGTCTGGAAATCAGCTCTGCGATGTAATCGGATGAAAACTTTTGGAAGCGCTCTTCGTTCGGAGAGGTATTGTGAGGCTCTGTTTTATAATTTACATACTCAATGCTGCATGTTTTGAACGCTGGAATAAAAAACCCAATAAAATGCTGCAGCATCAGTGTGAGTTCATCAATGTCTACGATAGGAAGAGAGTAATAAAAGTGTGACAAGACAGAGCTGTATTTCGGATCAATGTGATTATCACGCATGAGCCGGTTGATCGTTACCTGATTGATAGGTTCGGACAAAAAAGGCATAATACCAAGAATATCCGGGGCAGCGTCCGTGGTCAGACTGACAATTACATTGTAAAAACCAAGGGAACTCTGCAGTACAATGATTTGATAAGGCGAGCTACCAGACAAAGAAAAAAGTGGGCTGTTGGTTTTGTAATCGCCCCAGACCATGCGCCTAAGTCCCATATCCATTTTTTCAAAATCCTGATAGGGAGCATGCATCAGATAAGAATCTATTTTAAATGTATCGGACAAAGTTTGCTGAAGCAAAGGGAAAAAATCATCGGTATTCATGTTTTCGAATGTCATAATAGAACTCCTTTCCTAGTAGGGTTTTCTTTTTATCTGTAAAATATTTGTCATAATCATATTTCATGTAAAAATTTTACCAAAATAGCAAAACTAAGACAAGAGCAAAATCTGTTGCATTGTTATACTGAGTGCATCAATGAAAATGACGGAAAGAGTGACAGGCTCTTTTTATGAACAAGAAGGAGGGAAAAAATGGCAACAAAGAACATTAACGCATCTTGGCAGTTTACAAAAGATACCATCACTGTTGCAGAAGGATCTTCTGTATTAACACAGGGCAACTGGGAGACACTTGATTTGCCTCATACATGGAATGGTGAGGATGGACAGGATGGTGGAAATGATTACCACCGCGGTACATGTTACTATGTAAAGAATATGAAGCGTGAGGAGTTTGGCAGCGAACCAATCACTTATATTGAGTTTAACGGAGCGAACTCTAGTGCATGGCTTTATGTTAACGGAAAAGAAGCTGGACATCATGATGGTGGATACTCTACATGGAGAGTGAATGTAACAGATCTTTTGTCTGATGACAATGAAATTGTAGTTGCAGTAGATAATGCACCAAACGATCATGTATATCCACAGATGGCAGACTTTACATTCTATGGCGGTCTGTATCGTGATGTAAATGTGATTTCTGTACCGGAAACACATTTTGATCTGGATTATTATGGAACACATGGTATTGCAGTAACACCTACCGTAGAAGGTAAAAATGCAAGTGTTGAAGTAGAAGTATTTGTTACAGATGCAGCAGAGGAAGATACTTTAGAATATGTCATCAAAGATGGTGATGAAGTTATTGCTACAAAGAGCGTTTCTGCAAATGAGACAAAGGTTACATTCGAGATTGAAAATGTTCATCTTTGGAATGGACGCAAAGATCCACATCTTTACACAGCAGAAGCTACTTTAAAAAGAAACGATACTGTTTTAGACGAGAGAAGCACACGTTTTGGATGCAGAACATTTGCAATTGATCCGGAAAAAGGATTTTTCTTAAATGGAGAGCACTACCCACTTCGCGGTGTATCCCGTCATCAGGATAGACCACATATTGGAAATGCTTTGACACACAAAGAACATAAAGAGGATATCGACCTTATCCTTGAAATGGGTGCAAACACCATTCGTCTTGCACATTATCAGCATGATCAGTACTTCTATGATTTATGTGACGAAGTTGGTCTTGTAATCTGGGCAGAGATTCCATATATCTCTAAACATTTACCAAATGGACGTGAAAATACCATTTCACAGATGAAAGAACTGATTACACAGAATTACAATCATCCATGTATCGTTGTCTGGGGACTTTCAAACGAAATCACTATGGGTGGAGCAGAAGATGCTGATTTGATTGAAAACCACAACATCTTAAATGATTTGTGTCATCAGATGGATCCAACAAGACTTACGACAATGGCTGTTGTATCTATGTGCAGTATTGATGCAAAATATGTACAGATTCCGGATGTGATTTCATACAACCACTATTATGGATGGTACGGTGGAACAACGGATATGAACGGAGAGTTCATGGATGACTTCCACAAGAAATATCCAAATATTCCAATTGGTATGAGTGAGTATGGATGTGAAGCTTTAAACTGGCATACATCAAATCCTGTTCAGGGTGATTATACTGAGGAATACCAGGCATACTATCATGAAGAACTGATTAAGCAGCTCTTTACAAGAGATTTTATCTGGGCTACACATGTATGGAATATGTATGACTTCGCCGCTGATGCAAGAGCAGAAGGTGGAGAGAATGGTATGAACCATAAGGGCTTGGTTACATTTGATAGAAAATACAAGAAAGATGCTTTCTATGCATATAAGGCATGGTTATCAGATGATCCATTCGTGCATATCTGTGGTAAGCGCTATGTAGACCGTGTAGAAGATACAACAAAGGTTACGGTATACTCTAATCAGCCAGAAGTAGAACTGTTTGTAAATGGTGAAAGCCTTGGTAAGCAGACGAGTGATGTGCATTTCTTCTACTTTGATGTACCAAATGCAGGCGAAAGTACACTTGTTGCAAAAGCAGGTGATTGCAGTGATGAAAGCAAGATTCGCAAGGTAGATACCTTCAATGAAGAGTATCGTTTGAAGGAAGAAGGCGAAGTCCTTAACTGGTTCGATATTGATATGCCAGAAGGATACTTCAACATCAATGATCAGATTGGTGATATCATGAAGACAATCAAAGGTAAGATGTTCATCGGTGAATTGATGCTTAAGATTATGAAAGACGCTGATGGTGGCGCAGCAGGAGCAGCAGCTGGTGTTGATCGCGAAGGCATGATGAAGATGCTTGGTGGTTTCTCTGTTAAGCGTATGCTCAACCTTATGGGAACTGCAGGTGGCGGCAAGCAGTTTACAAAAGAAGAACTTCTTGAGCTGAACAGAAAGCTCAATAAGATTAAGAGAAAAGACAAATAATAGATAGTGTTTTTAGGAGGAGTTTATTATGAGTAAAACACAAGAAGTAAGACCTTTTGGCTTACGAGACAAAATCGGCTACATGTGTGGCGATTTGGCAAATGATTTCTCATTTATCTTTGCAAGTACTTATGTAATGGTATTTTACACAAAGGTTATGGGTATTTCAGCAGGTATGGTAGGAACGATGTTCCTGATTGCAAGATGTCTGGATGCATTTACAGATATCGGAATGGGACGTATTGTTGATAATTCAAAGCCTACAAAGAACGGACGTATTCGTCCATGGATTCTTCGTATGTGTGCTTTCGTAGCATTGGCATCCTTCATGATGTATCAGTCCTTCCTGGTTGATGCTTCTTACGGTGCTAAAGTAGCGTATATGTTTATCACATATATCCTTTGGGGATCTATCTTCTATACATCCATCAATATCCCTTATGGATCTATGGCATCTGTTATTTCAGCAGAGCCTAAGGACAGAAGTTCTCTTTCTGTATTCCGTTCTATGGGTGGTGGTGTTGCCGGTATCATGATTGGTATTATGGCACCAATGCTTGTATATCATACCGATGCGCAGGGTAATCAGGTTGTATCTGCAGCAAGCATTTCTAAGGTTGCAGGTGTATTCTCTGTCATCGCTATTATTTGTTACTTACTTTGCTATACACTCACAACAGAGCGTGTTGAATATGTGCCAAAGCCAGCAAGCGAAAAGAAATCAACGGCACAGACATTAAAGACTTTGATTACAAGCAGATCTTTGTTAGGGCTTGTACTTTCTGCTGTATTACTTCTGTTGGCATCTCTTATGTCACAGGGTATTAACACATACTTATTTGCTGATTACTTTAAGAACACAAAGGCATTGTCCGTATTTGCATTGTTGATGCTTCCATGTATGATCGTACTTGCAGGTATTTCTACAAAGCTTGCTACAAAATTTGGTAAGAGAGAATGTAGTATGGTTGGTATGTTCATATCTGGTATTCTCTATTTCATCATTGGATGCTTACACATCAAAAATGTGTGGGCATTCGTAGGAATGATATTCTTAGCAATGCTTGGTATGTACTTCTTCCAGATGCAGTGCTGGGCACTTGTTACAGACGTTATCGATGATATGGAAGTAAAGACAGGAAACCGTGACGATGGTACCATTTATGGTATCTACTCATTCTCAAGAAAGATTGGACAGGCAATCGCCGGTGGTCTTTCCGGATGGGCACTTGGATGGATTGGATACGATGAACTTGCAGCAGGACAGACAGAGGCAGTTGCAAATGGTATTTACAATTTGTCTACTTTCTTCCCTGCAGTGATCTATATTCTTTGCGGATTAGTACTTATGTTCATTTTCCCTCTGAATAAGGCAAGAGTAGATGCAAACGTTGCAGAACTTAAGAGCAGAAGAGAATCAGCAAACTAGTTTGTAAAAAATGATTCATGAATTGGACTCCGTGCACCTTTGGGTGTGCGGAGTTTTTTGCTTTGGTAAAATATTTGTGAAAACATAGAAAAAACATGGATTTTAAACCGCGTCTGTGTATAATAAGAGATAAGGGTTAGCTATCACTATTTATGAGGGAATAGGTTGTTGGATACAAACTAAGGGGGAAAAAAGGATGACAGAAAAACAGACATACCGCTTTGCAGATGGGAATCAACAGACGGAGCGGGTGAATCGCTTTGAATTAATTATTTTTGCAGTGTTTGCACTGTGTAATTTTTGTATTGTATTTGTGGCATTTGTACGTGGATATCAAACGGCAGTATTTACAGCTGTGACATTTGCTATCTCAATTGGAGCAGTGATTGCCATGGAACTTACGTACCGGCGCTCGAGACAAAGTGAAACGATCCGGTGGATGTCTCTTGTTGCGCTTATTATTCTGAGTTTTTTGATGACATGGGCATTTGATGTGTATTATGTACGTTTTGCAGTAGCAGCTCCGGTTGCAGTATATATTTTGTATTATGATTCTAAGTTTATCGTGACGACAGTGATAACGACAGGACTGGTGCAGGTGATTACGACAATACAGAAGTTTGTCCGTACAGATTGTCAAATAAGTCTGCTTGATATTTCAACAGCTACGGCGGTGGTGATTTTTTATCTGGTGGTGGTATGTCTGATTGAGCGTACCGGTAAAATGTTTCGCCTGGATATGCTTGGAAGCTTGCGCGATGAAAAAGAACATCAGGAAAAGATGATGCAGGATGTAATCTATGTGGCAGCTGAGGTGCGAAAAGGCACGGCAGGAGCCATGGATATTGTGAACCAGCTGGATGAATCCACAGGTATCGTAACAGGTGCAGTCCGCGATATCTCTGACAGCAGTCAGTCGACCGCGGAGAATATTCAACACCAGACGGTAATGACCCAGAGCATTCAGGATGCAATCGAAAAGACGCTGTCCCGTTCAGAAAGTATGGTTGCTATTGCACAAAAAGCAAAAGAGTTGAATGATGAAAATCTTGGCATCGTAAAAGAAATCCAAAACCAGTCAGTAACGATTGCACAGACAAATGGCAATGTGACAGCAACGATGCAGACCTTGCAGGAAAGAGCTGACGCAGTAAAAGGTATTGCAGATACCATTTTTGATATTTCAAACCAGACCAATCTGCTGGCGCTCAATGCCTCCATTGAGAGTGCGAGAGCAGGTGAAGCAGGCAGAGGCTTTGCCGTTGTAGCAGATGAGATTCGGCAACTGGCAGAGAAAACGCGTGTGGAGACAGAAAACATTGCCTCTATCTTAGGGCAGCTTTCAGAAAATGCGGCAGAAGCGGTCGATGTAGTGGCACAGTCGGCAGAAGCGGCAAGAGAACAGGATGGATTGATTGGCAGTGCGGTAGATACCTTTGGTGAGATGAGCGAAAATGTAGCACAGCTGACGCAGGATATTGCAGAAGTGGATACGATGCTTACAAACTTGTCAGAGGCGAATAATCAAATTGTAGATAGTATTACGCAGTTATCTGCAACATCCGAGGAAGTGTCAGCAGCATCAGCACAGGCGGAAGGTTTAAGCAATAAGAATTTGTCCAATGCAGACAATACAAAGGAAATCTTAAATCAGGTACTTTTAGTATCCAAGCAGTTAGACCAGTATGTGGGAACGAAAGAAGAAAATACGAGCGAAGCATAAGAAAATATTTTTGCGTGAAGATGCCCCGGAGAATTTTGAAAAAAGTTCTCCGGGGTATAATATTTTTTAAAATATGTCCGATATTCATTGTGTAAAAGCAAAAAGAGCTTCATATTTCAAGGAAGAAAGGAGAGTGCCATTATGCGTATAGAAGCATATAATCAGGTAGCACAACTCTATAAGACGAATAAAACTTCAAATTCCCGTGCAGCAGCAACTACAAGCATGGGCAGAGATGAAGTGCAGATTTCATCGTTTGGACGTGACTATCAGATCGCAAAAAAGGCAGTCGCAGAAGCTTCGGATATCAGGGAAGATAAAGTTGCTGAAATGAAGTCAAAGTACGAGTCAAATGATTATCAGGTAGATACCGGGGATTTTGCAAGCAAACTGCTTGAAAAGTATCAGATGGGACTGTAAGGAGAATCGTAAGTGGCTAGTTTAGTAGAAGAATTACTCATAGGAATGCAAAAAGAAGAGGCTTGTTATGCCCGGTTATTAGAATTATCTGACGCTAAGCGTGCTGCAATTATTGCAGGCGCAGTGGCAGAACTTGAGGCGGTAACAGGAAGCGAAGAAAAGATCAGTAGTGATCTTAGAAATCTGGAGAATAAACGTGTGAGTATTCTTCGCGATATGGCGGTTGTTTTGGGACATGACGGGGAACAGTTTACCGTAACCAAAGTCATCGAGCAGTTAGACACCCAGCCAAAAGAGCAATACGATTTGACAGAAGCCAGAGATGCACTTGTGGAGACTGCCACCCGTTTGCAGGCAGCGAATGCACAGAATAGCATACTCTTGCAACAGGCATTAGAGATGGTGGAGTTTGACTTGACTTTGTTCAAAAGTCTGAAGCAGGCACCCGAGACAGCGAACTACGATAAAAACGCTTATAATACGGGAGAACTGCTCGGCGGCAGTAGCTTTGATACATCCCAATAAAGGATAACCGAAGCTTTTGAATGAAAGTTATAGGAGGAAAGACCATGGCTAATGGATTCGGAAGCTTATATGTGGGAGCGTCAGGATTACAGACACAACAAAATGCATTAAACGTTGTTGCCAACAATTTAGCAAATGTAAATACGAAAGGGTATGTGCGCCAACAGGTCGTATTTGCAGATAGAAATTATACATCTTTTGCATCAGCATCTATTAGTACGCAGCGGGCAGGTCTCGGTGTGGATATTGGTGATGTCGTACATGCAAGAGATATTTTTTTAGATAAAGCATATCGGTCCGCAACCGGACGTCAGGCATTCTATGCCGCCAGTTATGATGCGGTCTCCGAGGTACAGACATATTTGCAGGAAACACAGGGACAGGCGTTTCAGACATCGCTTGCGGATTTGTACGAAGCATTTTCAGAATTTGCAAAGGATCCGTCCGATGCTGTGAACCAGAATCTTGTGATGCAAAAAGCATCCTTGTTTGTCAGCCGTGTAAGCAGTCTGAATCAGGGACTTCAAAAATACCAGTCTACGATTAATCGTAAGATTTCGGATGACGTAGATCGCATCAATGAGCTGGGCAAAAAAATCCAGGAATTAAACTTACAAATACAAAGAGTGGAATCCGCAGGCGTTGAGACGGCTATGGATTTGCGTGATACAAGAGATTTGTATCTGGACGAACTTTCTACACTTGCCAAAGTGTCTTATTCAGAGAATGTAGACGGTGTTGTTAAAGTGCAGATTGATAATGTGGAATTTGTTACCGAGAACAGTGTTTATACAATGTCGATGCGTGAAGATAAGCTGACAGGATTTAAAACACCATATTGGCCACAATTATCCGATACAGATAACGAAGATTACTATGATGTATTTGACACTGAAAATGCAAATGCTACGAACAATACCGATGTAGGTGAAGTAAAGGCACTTCTTTTGGCAAGAGGAGATCATCATGCAACCTACCTGGATATGGTTGGTCTAAATGCGTATGACTATAATACCGGACTTGCAAATTCTGTAATGTTAAATGCGGAAGCAGAATTGGATACCTTATTTCATAGCATTGTGACAGCCATCAATGATACCTTGTGCCCGAATACAACATACGACCAGATCAACACAACATTGGGCGCAGGCGTGATGACGGGAATTGATGCCACAGGAAAGACATGGACCATTACGGCAGATACAAAGATCTTAGATGAAAAGAATGCATCTGTCGGCAGTGATGGCGAACTGCCACCACATGAATTGTTTTCTCGTATTGGATGTGAACGTTATACAAAAGTATCGTTGGCAGACGGAACGAGTATCTACGTCTATAATGAGGAAGACCCAAGCGATGAGTCAAAATGTTATACCATAGCAGATACTGTTGTTAATCCAAAAGTAGTGGAGGAAAAGAGCCTTATTCCGCATAAGCTGCAGACGGGAAAGATTGATTATACATTGGGTGCGAATCTGGAGCGTATTTGGGATCAGGAAAATTATTTACTGAATCCAACAGATACAACACCTTGTACCTTTACTGATTTTTATATTAAATGGATTGGGGAAATCGGAACGGTCGGTTCCGTTTATGGAACGACGGCGGACAGTCTACAAGGGACGGCCGATACAATCAATAATAATAGACAGATGGTTGTCGGGGTATCTTCTGACGAAGAACTGACCAATATGATCCGTTACCAGTCTGCTTACAATGCTTCCAGCCGATATATCAATGTGGTAAGCGCCATGATTGATTATCTGCTGACCTCATTATAGAAAGGAGGGCAAACGTTATATGCCATCATCATTTTTTGGATTGACCGTTGCGTATTCCGGACTCAATGCTTCACAGGCGTCCATCAATACTACGGCAAATAATATTTCAAATGTACAGACAAAAGGCTATAGCAAACAGACCGTTAATCTGACAGCGGCATCTGCCCTTCGATGCTATCAGAGATATGGCAGTGCAGGAACAGGTGTTATGACGGATTCTGTTACACAACTTCGTGATGAATATTACGATGAAAAATATTGGAACAATCAGTCTACACTTGGTCTGTATGAAAAGAAACTTTATTATATGGAACAGATTCAGAACTACTATACAGATGGTACGTTTTCCACGACGGCAAGTTCCGGATTTTCTACTATTTATGCAAAGATGTTTAATGCGCTAGATGCGGTAAAAACAAATGCGGGATCCAGTGCATCACGCAACCAGTTTTTAAGTAGTGCAGGAGAACTATGTACTTACTTTAACAGTACTGCCCAGCAATTACAGAACTTGCAGACATCCATCAATGATGAGATTAAAACAACGGTGGATAATATCAATTCTATCGCGAAAAAAATCTCCATGTTGAATAAACAGATTAATATTATTGAAATGGAAGGCGGTCATGCGAACGAGTTGCGTGATCAGCGAGCCGTACTTGTAGATGAACTGTCAAAGATTGTTCCGACAAAAGTCGAAGAAAAGAAAGTTACAAACAGTAATTATCAGGATCAATACACGGGAGCTACCTATTATACAGTAAAAATCAACGGTCAGATGTTGGTGGATAATTATGAGTATAATGGCTTGGCGTGTGTATCAAGAGAGTACAAATATAACCAGTCAGATGTAGAAGGGTTGTATGATATAGTGTGGGCGGATACCGGCGCAAGTTTTGATGCGACGGCAACAAATATGAGCGGCGAGCTTCGCGCTATGTTTGAAATACGTGATGGTAATAATGGTGAAAACTTAACAGGGCGTGTGACAGCGACGACGAGTAACACCATGACGATTACAGGTGTGAATGTAACGGATATTGATAAGATGAATATGCCGGCTTCCGGTGTTATCTGGGTGAACAATAAGGAATATCATTATGATTCTTTTGCGTGTGAGACAGATGCAAACGGAAATATTACATCCTATACATTTGACCTGACAAAACCACTTACGACAGATGAGCAGACCAAGCTTGCTAACAAAAAACTTGTCATTGGAGAAACCGTCAATTTTATGGGGATTCCATACTATATGAACCAGATGAATACCTTTTTACGTTCTTTCTGTGAAGCGTTTAATAGCATTGAAAGAACAGGTGTGGATGCCGATGGCAAGGATATGGGATCTGTGTTCGTGGCGCAAAATAAGGCACTTGGTACAGAATATGACATGGCAGATCCATTGACAGAAACGGATGCGGCAGGAACAGTGAAAGGAACAACGTTTACATCAACTGCCAATAATTATTATCAATTGACAGCTGGAAACGTCAAGATTTCAGAAGAATGCAGTGATCCGGATCGATTTGCGACACATGTAAAATCAGAAACAGATGATGGTGTCGATGCATATGATCTGATCGATGCGTTAAAAAAATTACAGAGTGAGACAGAATTATTCCGTGGCGGCGGTGGCGATACATTTTTGCAGTGTATTTACGCAGATGTTACTGTTGACACCCAGGAATGTGATGTGTTTAGTAAAAATTATACAAGTATCAGTACAACAATCAATAACCAGAGAATGTCGATCTCCGGCGTGGATGAAGATGAGGAAGCATTGGATCTGATTAAATTCCAGAATTCTTACAATCTGGCATCCAAGTGTATTTCCGTATTGGCAGAGATGTATGACCAGTTGATCCTGAATACGGGCGTATAGATTTAAAACAGCAGTGATACATAACAGAAAGAAAGGTGACGATTATGCGAGTTACAAATAATATGATTCTTCGGAATTCCTCTTACAATATCAATGGAACAAAAGGTAGTGTGAATTCTTCTATGAACCAGATGACAACACAAAAGAAAATTGATAAACCTTCCGATGATCCGGTTGTAGCAATCCGTTCACTTCGTCTGAGTACCAGTTTAAGCCGTGTGGATCAGTATTATAAGAAAAATATACCAGATGCCGAGAGTTGGTTGGATGTAACAGAGACTGCACTGACAAATATGAAATCACTGATGACAGATGTGCGTACACAATGTGTAAATGGTTCTACTGACACATTGAATCAGGCAGACCGAAACACCATTTTGAAGCAGCTGAAGTCTTTGCAGACACAGTTATATGCAGAGGGGAATGCGGACTATGCAGGCAGAACAGTATTTACCGGTTATCGGACGGATCAGAATCTGGTTTTTACTAATAATGAGACAAAGACATCTTATGAAATTGAACAGAACTTTAGTTATGAAGAACTGGAAAGCTTCCGGTATTATACAGGCAATGTGAAAGTGCCGGCAACTAAGGATGAAGTATTGAAGAGTGATATTTCAGATACCACGCAGACGAACTATTATCGTCTCCGTACCTCCTACGATAAGTTAGACGGTATGAGCGCTTTTTCCTATACAACAAAAGATGCCGCAGGAGCGACACAAAAGGTGACAATCAATCTGGAAAATGCGACAGACCAGACCGGAACCAACGTGGATGGATCAAACTTTACATATAAGACAGCCACAGCGGTTGATGCAGGTGGTGCGGCAATCAATCCTGCACGAACGATGTATGTTTTTGATACAGAAGAAGATTGGGCAACAGTGATGGGGCAGAAAGAAGTCGGCGAAAATGATATCGTACTCATCAAGGAAAATGGAAACATTGTCCTGGGAGAAAATGTATCATCAGAATTTCGGACAAATAAATCTACGATTGCCACAACCTACGATAAAACAGGGTTTGATCAGGGCGAATTGAGACCGGAATACTATTTTAACTGTACAAATAAGACAGACGCAAAGAATCCGGTCAGCTATAAAAAGTATGATGAGAATGGCAAGGAAGTTGGGTATGATATCAATTACACGATTGCCAATAATCAGGAACTGACAGTGAATACTGAGGCATCGGATGCCTTTAACAGCGATATCCAAAGAGATATTGACGATATGATCAGTGCTGTAACAAAGGCAATCAATGCGCATGATAAATTGACAGAACTCAAATCCATGAAGAGTGAAGCACAGTATGCGGATAAAGAATACCAGACAAAACTGGATGAGTGGATGACAGCTGCACAGAAGGAAGCGGATTATGCGGACGATCATTTACAAAAGCTTTTCAGCAGCGAGATTGGAAAGGTAGATGGATATTTGGGAAAAATCAATCTGTCCATTACGCAGGTTGGATGTACCGTGGATCAACTGAAATTAACGGAAACGAGAATGAGCAACCAACAGGAGACATTACAGGAATTGCAGTCCGAGAATGATAATTTGGATTTGTCGGAAATCATCATTAATTATACGGCAATGTATAATGCATATCAGTCATCTTTGACAGCAGCAGGAAAATTGGGTGGTATGACACTTTTGAATTATCTATAACATGGATTTTACAGAAAAAGGAGAAGAACATGCGCGTAGAGACAAGATTATTTGGGACAATTGAAATAGCAGAAGATAAGATTATAACATTGGGCAGAGGGTTGATCGGCTATCCGGATATGAAACGTTTTACGTTGATTTTTGATGAGGAGAAGCAGGATAAAGGAAATATTATGTGGCTGCAGTCTTTGGACGAACCACAGTTTGCTATGCCGGTTGTGGATCCATCGGGTCTTTGTGAAGATTATAATCCAACCGTTAATGATGAATTACTTTTGCCATTGGGCGAATTTACAGAGGGATCTTTGTTTGTACTTGTAACCATCAAGGTGCCATCGGACATCACCAAGATGACGATCAATCTCAAAGGACCAATTATTATCAACACGGATAATTTAAAAGGGGAACAGATTATTGTAGAAGACGATGTGCAAATGCGTTTTCCAATTTACGATATTCTAAAGAGCAGAAAAGAAAAGGCAGGTGAATAGAGATGCTGGCACTAACAAGAAAAAAGGGTGAATCCATTGTCATCAATAATAACATCGAAATCAGTGTATTAGAGATTCGCGGAGATCAGATTAAAATTGGCGTCTCTGCACCAAAAGATGTTCCAATCTACCGTAAAGAAGTGTACTTGCAGATCCAGGAAGAAACAAAAGAGTCTATGAAGGTAGATGGATTGGAAGCATTGCAAAACTTATTTTGATGATGGAATGAGAAAAGGGTTTTTCGGGTATGACTGAGGAATCCTTTTTTGATTAAGACAGCCGCCAATCAGTTGATAGCACTCGCAGAACGTGCACTATTGCTGTGGTAAAATAAATTGAGGGTTAAGAATTTGCGCGCTGCGTCGATATAAAAGATAGAAGAATGAAGTTGTTTATAGTTTTGCACACGGAGGTGTCAGGATGAAAGTAGAATCTATACAACCAGTAAATAATAGTTACCAGAGCCAGGGAAGTGCTAATGTAACGACACAGTCAGTGACAGCAGGTGGCGGGACGACCGCATCTGGCGATATGAGCATGCAGCCGAAAACAAGAGATACGGTTACTATTACAGAGGATACTGGCGTTAAAACAGGTAAGATCCGGGAAGAAGGCCAGGCAAGCAATGAACAGATTCGTAAGGCTGTGGACACAATCAATAAAAATGCACATAACGAGGAGGCTGTTTTTGGAATTCATGAAGCAACCAATCGTGTGACAATCAAGATTGTGGATAAGGACACAAAAGAAGTGATCAAAGAGTTTCCACCAGAAAAAACGTTAGATATGATTGCTAAGGTTTGGGAAATGGCTGGAATTATGGTAGACGAAAGAAGATAGGAGGACGCATATGCCAATTCGTATGTCAGGTATGATATCAGGTATGGATACAGAAGCATTGGTATCCGCAATGGTGTCTACCTATGTATCAAAAAAAGAAAAATATCAGAAAGCACAGACGAAGTTGTCCTATAAGCAGGAAGCATGGAAATCGTTGAATACAAAAGTATATAGTATGTATACTTCCATTAGTAGTTTGCGATTCTCTTCTGCATATAACATGAAAAAGACAACGGTTTCGGATGCGACAAAGGCAACCATCACTGCCGGAAGTAATGCAATCAATGGTACGCAGAGTCTGCAGATTAAGCAATTGGCAAAATCCGGATATATTACCGGTGCTAAGCTTGCGAGCGGAACGACGGCGGATACAACTCTTGCATCTTTGGGATATACCGGAGATGATACAACGATTACGATAAAGACAGCATCTGGCGCAAAGGATATCGCGGTTGGAAAGAATACAAAGATTTCTGAAGTTGTAGATGCGATGAATAAAGCCGGGGTTAAGGCAAGTTTTGATGCCAGCAATGGCAGACTTTTTATCAGTTCTGCTAATACAGGTACTGCAAATGATTTTGCACTTACAGCAGCGGATGGTAATGGATTAAAGGCGTTATCCACATTGGGTGTTTTGGTACAATCAAATGCAACGGATGAAGCGTATAAAGCTAGCGCTGCGTATGCGCTTGGTACGATGGGGACCGATGCAAGTGGCAATGTGGTTTCTTACTTCGAATTGAATGCAGATGGCAGCATTAAGTACGATGCAGATGGAAAAGCTGTGGTACGTGCGGGCGTTACTTACAGTGCATCTGAGACGCAGAAGGCAATACAGGGAATCCTGGAAAAATTAGCGAATGCGTATGATGACAACAGTAAGATTGCGGCAGAAAAGAAAGAATTGGAAGCAAAAATTGCCTATACAGATGCGAAGAATGCCGTAAATGATGTCTTGACGAAAGATGGTGGCAATCGCCTGGTGCAATTGCTTAAAACTGCAGACCAGAATAAGGTATATGTTGGCCCGGATGGACAGACTTATACGGGAAGAAATGAAGTAAAAGACAAAGATGGTAATATTACAGGGTATCATTATTACAATACTTCACCCAAAAAATATAACGGAACCATTCTGGATATGGAAGATGAAAGTAAACCACATCTGGATGTTACCGTAGATAATAAAATTGATTTGGCATCGGAAGAAATTGAAAAAATTGCCAAAGATATGGGGCTGATTACTACCACAACGGAAAAAGCAGATGACGGTACTGAGAGTGAGAAAAAGGACACATCAGCGCTCGATGCCTTAAAGAAGCAGCTTAATACAGTATTGGCAGTTGATGAAAATGCTGCTTTTACCGATGCAGACAAAGCAGCCTATATGCTGACAGCGGAACAAAAAGCAGCAGCAAAAACACGTATCGAAGAGATTGCCAAAGAAACCGAGACAAATAACCAGACAATTGCGACGAATGGTTATTGGGATGTTAAGGATTATACAGCATACTACGAAAATGGTATGTTAAGCACAGATAAATTGAGTGCTCTGGCGGCAACCATTACAGATAAGATTACAACAGCAAAAGAGATTGTGACAGGACAAACAAGCATTACTTACAACCAGGGAGCAACACGCGTGGATGCACAGGATGCTATTATCAGTTTAAATGATGCAGAGTTCACATCAGATACGAATACGTTTAATATCAATGGACTGACGATTAAGGCATTGGCGACAACGGGCGCTGGCGAAACGCTGAGTATTAATACAGATACGGATACGCAGGGACTTTACGATAAAATTAAAGATTTCCTGACACAATATAATGAGATTATCAATGAGATTACCAGTCTGTATAATGCTGATTCTGCAAAAGGTTATGAACCGTTGACAGATGATGAGAAGGAATCCATGAGCGAATCTGAGATTGAAAAATGGGAAACCAAGATTAAAGACGCGATTTTGCGCAAGGATTCTACATTGGGAACGATTCAGAATACCATGACAAATGCTATGATGCAGACCTATACGATCAACGGACAGACATACTCACTTGCCAGCTTTGGTATACAGACCCTAGGGTATCTGAATGCATCCAAGAATGAAAATTACGCGTACCACATTGATGGTGACGCAGAAGACAGCAATACTTCTGGAAAAACAGATAAATTGATGAGCGCACTGACCAATGACCCGGATACCGTGATTGACTTTATGAAGCAGTTGACATCGGGTCTGTATAATGCACTGGATCAACAGATGAAAGGTACCAATTTAAGAAGCACCTATACCATCTATAATGATAAGCAGATGGCATCAGAATATAAGAACTACACAACGATCATTAAGCAATGGGAAGAAAAAATCCAGGATTATGAAGATCGTTATTACAGCCAATTTTCTAAGATGGAATCGTCTTTGGCAAAATTGCAGAGTTCAACGTCATCACTGACATCATTATTTGGAAACTAACAGGGGGTAGGAAACATGGTACCTAATAATGGGTATAATGCATACGCACAGAATAAAATTTTAACAGCAACACCTGCAGAACTGACGTTGATGTTATACGAAGGAGCAATCAAGTTTTGCAATATTGCGGTTGTAGCAATTGAGAATAAGGATTACGCCAAGGCAAATACGAACATCCAAAAGGCAGAAAGAATCATTGGTGAATTCAAGGCAACCCTAAATCACAAGTATGCAACAGCAAAAGATTTTGACGTTGTTTATGATTATCTGATGGAAAGATTGCTGCAGGCGAATATGAAAAAGGACACGGAAATATTAGAGGAAGTGTTAAAACATCTGCGTACCATGCGTGATACATGGAAAGAAGTTATGCAGATCACGAAAAATGGAACGCAGGTTGGCTAAGAGGAGCAAAGATGGACGAAAAAAATTATATTCAGATTCTAGAAGATAGTCTTGAGGCCAAGATTGATTTGCTTCGTAGATTACAGGTGCTTTGTGGAGAGCAGGCAGAGATCTTAAAGGATCCGAATGTAACACCGGAAGCGTTTGAAAAGAATATAGAAGAAAAAGGAAAGCTGATTGATCGTCTTTCTGCCATGGATCAGGGCTTTGATGCGATTTTTTCTAAGGTGCAAGGGGAATTGGAGCGAAATCGCGAACAGTATCGCACCTCCATTGTACATATGCAGGAGATGATTCGTGAGATTACACAGCGCAGTTCCAATTTGCAGGTATTAGAACAGCAGAACAAAGAACTGGCAAAGGCAAAGTTTAGCCAGATCCGTACCCAGACAAAGGAAATCCGCCAGAGTCGTAAGGCTGTAAATTCCTACTATCAGAACATGATGAAGATGAATACGGTGGATCCACAATTCATGGATAGTAAAAAATAGAACATGAAATAATTCATAAAAATGCAAAGAATAAGCGTTAAAAAGATTAAAATATTCACAAAATTGTGTGCAATGCATGATAATTATAAGAAAATTTCTTGACACAAAAAAAATGTGGTGGTAATTTATTCACAAACAAAGAGTAAATGCAACGAACAGAACAAGATTGTAAGAACACCACATACAGTGCAGAGAGTTATCGGGTGGTGCGAGATAACGTATGGTTCTTATGATTATCCTCTGCGAGCAGTGTACTGAATACCTGATGGGTGAGTAAGTACCACCGGTTTCCACCGTTATATGGAGGCTTATTTCTGTAACAAAGATTACGGTGATGAGAGTGAGTGGTCACATGTGGTGGCAATTAAAGTGGTAACGCGGAAGTTAAAAGCTTTCGTCTTTAGTGATAAAGACGAAGGCTTTTTTTAATGTCCTTATACATAGACTCTTTGTAATGTATAGAAAGGAGCCGCATAAAAGGCGGGAGAAAGACATGAATGGATTAGTTATTATTTTAATTGGAATGGTAGCACTTGGAGCAGGCTACTTGTTTTACGGACGATGGCTGGCAAACAGATGGGGCATTGACCCTAAGGCAAAAACGCCGGCATATACGCATGAGGACGGAGAAGATTTTGTTCCATCTTCTAAATTTACCGTATTTTCACATCAGTTTTCATCCATCGCAGGTGCAGGTCCTGTCACCGGACCAATTCTTGCTTCAGTATTTGGATGGGTGCCGGTGCTTCTCTGGTTGATTGTAGGTGGACTTTTCTTTGGAGCCGTTCAGGACTTTGGTGCTTTGTATGCTTCTGTGAAAAATGAAGGAAAATCCATGGGTATGATCATTGAAAAATACATTGGAAAAACAGGGCGAAAATTATTTATGCTGTTCTGTTGGTTATTTACTCTTTTGGTTATTGCTGCCTTTACGGATATGGTGGCAGGAACCTTTGTAGGAAAAGGTGTTGCAGATATGAGTAAAATGACATCCTATGCAGATGCAGCAGCAGCTTCTATTTCGATGTTGTTTATCGTTGTTGCTATTATATTTGGGCTGATTCAAAAAGCAGTAGGCAATATGAACGAGTGGGTTAGAGCTGTTGTGGCTATTGTTCTTTTGGTTGGCATGTTTTTCGTGGGTATGCACTTCCCGATCTATGCAACCAAAAATGCATGGATTTATATTATTATGGCATATTTGTTTTTGGCATCGGTCATGCCAATGTGGCTTTTGATGCAACCGAGAGATTATATGACAACATTTATGCTTCTTGGTATGATGATTGGCGCAGTCGTTGGTGTTGTTGTTGCACATCCGACAATGCAATTGAACGCCTTCAATGGATTTGAAGTAAACGGAAGTTATCTGTTCCCGACACTGTTTGTAACGATCGCCTGCGGTGCAGTATCCGGATTTCATAGTCTGGTATCTTCCGGAACTTCGTCAAAAACGATTAGCAATGAAAAAGATATGCCAATGGTAGGGTATGGCGCAATGGTAGTGGAATCCCTGTTAGGAATTGTGACACTTGTTGTTGTAGGAGCTGTTGCCGTGGGTGGCACAAAACCAGATGGAACACCATTTTCTATCTTTTCTGCCGGTGTTGCAGGATTTTTGGAGAAATTAGGATTACCGGTACAGGTTGCAACTGTATTTATGACGATGTGTGTATCAGCACTGGCACTGACTTCATTGGATTCCGTAGCAAGAATCGGTCGTATGTCATTTCAGGAATTATTTTTAGGAGATACAACAGATTCTACAAAGATGCCGGTATGGCAGAAAATTTTGACCAATAAATATTTTGCGACGGTGATTACGCTGTTCTTTGGATACTTATTAACGCTGGGTGGATATAATAACGTATGGCCGTTGTTTGGCTCAGCAAACCAGTTATTAGCCGCTTTGGTTTTGATCGCACTTTCTGTATTTTTAAAGACGACAGGAAGGACGGGCTGGACATTATATGCGCCAATGTTTATTATGTTAGCAGTAACATTTACGGCACTGATTCAAAAAACAATCGGACTTGTTGCAAATATTGCCAATGGACAGGCAACGTTCCTTGTTGATGGTTTACAGTTTATTGTAGCTATTCTTTTGATGGTTCTGGGTGTGTGTGTTGCGTTTAGCTGTTTGGAAAAATTATTTGGCGCAAAGGAAAAGACACAGGCATAATCCTTTGCAAAAAGGAGCAGAGTATGGAGAAACAATGGTATGCGGCTGATACAGCCGTAATGGTGGGAGATATTACAGTGGCAGAAAATGTCAGTGTATGGCATCACGCAACACTCCGCGCCGATACGGCAGCACTTGTTATTGGAAAAGACAGCAATGTGCAGGATAATGTATGTATCCATGCGGGAGATGGATATCCGGTGACACTCGGAGAACAGGTCACCATTGGTCATAGTGCTGTGATTCATGGCTGTACGATAGATGACAACACGATTGTTGGCATGGGTGCCATTGTTTTAAATGGTGCGCACATTGGTAAGAACTGTTTAATCGGTGCAGGAGCGCTCATTACGCAAGGAATGGAAATTCCAGAGGGCAGTCTTGCCTTTGGCAATCCAGCGAAGGTCATTCGATTGTTAACGGAGGAAGAAATTTTACATAATAAGGAAAATGCACTGCATTATATAAAAGCAGGCAGAGAACAATTAATAGAAAAAGATGTGAAGACATGGAATGAATCCCATACAAACTCCTAAGAGAACGCGGTGATAGAACTGCTTCTTGTGAATTTTGAAACAGGAAGCAGTTCTATTTTTTGTTAATATCCTATTGACACGATAGGAATAGTAGACTATAATCGGGAGCATCAATAAAAAAGGAGGCGCATGGGATGATGTTAGACAAAAAGATCATGCGATGTATGTGTTTGGAACGTAACAACAAAGCATGCTTCTGCGTAGAATAGATAAAGGAAAAAGTAAATACAAAAAGATGATGAAAAGGAGAACGTAACATGAAGAATTTGAAAATAAAGAAACTATTAGCGTTGGCAATCGCCGGTGTATTAAGTGTTGGCCTTGTGGCATGTGGAAGTTCTGATGCCGATGGCGCGAAGACAGATGCAGCAGCTGGATCAGAAGACAGTGCTTCAGGCACATATCGTACATTGGACGATATCAAGGAAGATGGAACCATTAACATTGGTGTGTTTTCTGATAAAAATCCGTTTGGCTATGTGGATGAAAATGGAGAATATCAAGGCTATGATGTATACTTCGCAAATCGTTTGGCAAAAGATTTAGGTGTGAAAGTTAACTTTGTATCAACAGAAGCTGCAAACCGTATCGAATATTTACAGACAGGTAAGGTGGATGTTATTTTGGCAAACTTTACTGTGACAGAAGAAAGAGCACAGGAAGTTGACTTTGCACTCCCTTATATGAACGTGTCTATTGGTGTTGTATCAAGAGAGAATCATGTAGTCAAGAGCCTGGATAACTGGAATAAAGATGATTCGATTATTGTTATTTCCGGAACAACAGCAGAGACATATCTGACAGAAAATTATCCGGATATTCCATTGCAGAAATTTGACTCCTATGCAACAGCGAAAGAGGCATTTCAGAACGGAACCGGTGTTGCATGGGCAAACGATAACACAGAAGTAATTGCATTTTCTTTGCAGAACAAAGGTTATGTTGTTGGTATTTCATCTACCGGCGGTAATGATACCATTGCCCCAGCCGTTACCAAGGGAAACAAGGAATTACTTGACTGGATTAACAGCGAAATTGAAACACTGGGTCAGGAAAACTTTTTCCATAAGGATTATGAAGAAACATTGGTTGATACGTATGGAACAGAATATGAAGACAGTCTTGTTGTAGAAGGCGGTAAGACAGAATAAATACCGGAACAACCGCATTAAATATTTTTTGGAAAGGAGGAAGCAATACCATGGACATCGCATTTATTACAAAATATCTGCCAATGTATGAAAAAGCAGCGATACTGACAGTAAAAATCGGCTTTATAGGTATTGCTTTTGCCATTCTGGTGGGACTCTTCTGTGCGATTGTACAATATCAGAAGATTCCAATTGTGCGGCAGCTGGTTATGGTTTATATCGAGATCAGCCGTAACACACCTTTGTTGGTGCAGTTGTTTTTTCTCTATTATGGTTTCCCTAAAATAGGTATTGCATTACAGCCAGAGTCATGTGGAGTTGTTGGATTGGCATTTCTTGGAGGAAGCTATATGGCGGAGGCTTTTCGAAGCGGATTAGAATCCGTGGCTGTTATTCAGCGTGAAAGTGCCTTGAGTCTTGGAATGAAACCATTACAGGTCATGTGTTATATTGTGCTGCCACAAGCAGTGTCCATCAGCATTCCGGCATTCGTGGCAAATGTAATCTTCTTACTAAAGGAGACAAGTGTATTTAGTGCTATTAGCCTGATGGATCTCATGTTTACAGCGAAAGATCTGATAGGACTTTACTATAAGACGACGGAGAGTTTGTTTCTTTTAGTGATATTTTATATGCTGATTTTACTGCCGGTTTCTTTGTTTGGATCATGGCTGGAAAGGAGAGTGCGCTATGCTGGATTTGGGGATTGATGTTCTCTTTAAAGGAACCAATATGTTGCGGCTCTTAACCGGTCTGTGGGTGGCGATGAAAATCAGTCTGGTTTCCATTCTTATTAGCTTGCCACTAGGTGTGTTGGCAGGAGCGTTGATGACGATAAAAAACCGCGTGATAAAAGCAATTTTTCGAATCTATCTGGAATTTATCCGCATTATGCCGCAGCTAGTGCTACTGTTTATTGTTTATTTTGGTACAACGCGCGCTCTGGGCTGGAATTTATCGGGCGAAGCTGCATCTATTATTGTGTTTGTGCTGTGGGGAACAGCTGAGATGGGTGATCTGGTAAGAGGAGCACTGATCAGCATTCCAAAACATCAGTATGAAAGCAGCGAGGCATTGGGATTATCTAAGCGCCAGACGTATGTGTACATCATCATACCGCAGACCATACAACGGTTGATACCGCTGTCAATCAATCTGATCACACGTATGATTAAGACGACTAGTTTAGTGCTTATGATAGGTGTTGTAGAGATGTTAAAGGTGGCGCAGCAAATCATTGAAGCAAATCGAATGACCAGTCCGAATGCGGCATTTGGCGTGTTTCTTATTGTTTTTATTTTGTATTTTCTGGTATGCTGGCCAATCAGTATGTTGGCGGGATATTTGGAGAAAAAGTGGAGAGTAGCGTAGGCAAAAAGGAGGCAGTAAAGTGGCAGAGACATTGCTCCAGGTAAAGAATCTGGTAAAAGAATATGGTGAAACGCGCATATTAGATGGTGTGAACCTTGATATTGCACGGGGAGAAGTTGTCGTTGTAGTCGGACCAAGTGGCTGTGGCAAAAGTACTTTACTGCGCTGCATCAATGCGCTAGAACCTATACAGGGCGGTCAGGTGCTTCTGGAAGGAAAGGTGGTTGGAAGGGATCATCTGGAGGAATTGCGCCAGAAAATAGGCATGGTTTTCCAAAGTTATGACCTTTTTCCGCATTTGCGTGTGTTAGATAATATCACGATTGCTCCTATAAAGGTACAAAAAAGGGAAAAAGAAGAGGTACAGGCAGAGGCAAAAGAGCTGCTTTCGCGCGTTGGTTTGGGCGATAAAGCAAATAGTTATCCGAGGCAGTTGTCAGGGGGACAGAAACAAAGAGTTGCTATTGTGCGTGCTCTTTGTATGCATCCGGAAATACTACTTTTTGATGAAGTGACGGCTGCACTGGATCCAGAGATGGTGCGTGAGGTGCTGGATGTTATGCTTGATTTGGCAAAACAGGGAAGAACAATGATTATTGTGACCCATGAAATGCAGTTTGCAAAGGCGGTTGCAGATAAGATTGTTTTTATAGATCAGGGGAAAATTCTGGAGGAAGCAACCCCGGAGGAATTTTTTACAAACCCGAAGACAGAACGTGCAAAACAGTTTTTAAATGTATTTGCATTTGAATAAGCAGAAATCGTATGTCAATAAAAAGAGCTACCGGTTATGGCAGGTATCTGATTTACAGAATCTGACCGATGAAACGGATAGCTCTTTTTCATTTATTTATGTTATTTCAGTACATTGATTCCAACTGCGGAAAGGGAACCGATGATGATGCCGGCAAGAAGAACGCCGCACATAACGGAGATCGTGCTTTTTTTAAAATCCATATCAAGGAAGGAAGCAGCAAGTGTGCCGGTCCATGCACCAGTACCTGGAAGCGGAATGCCTACAAACAGAAGTAGTGCTACATAAAGACCACGACCAGCTTTTGCCTGTAATTTTTCACCGCCTCTATGTCCTTTTTTCAGACACCAGGTAAAGAAACCACCGATGATTGGCTTATCAGCGCCCCATTCCAAAACTTTTCTTGCAAAGAAGAAAATGATGGGAACCGGAAGCATATTACCAATGATTGATATGATATATGCCTGAAGAAGCGGAACTGGTGGGTTGCACAGAAGCGTTCCGTAAGGAATCGCACCTCTTAGTTCCACGATAGGAACCATAGAAATAAAAAATGTAATTAAATAGCTTTTTAACATTATATCCTCCTAAAAATGCTTAACTACGTAAATGATATATGATAAGGCGAAAGTTTGCAATGATTTTTGTGGTTGACAGGTAAAATGAAGTGCTTATAATTGCGATGAAATAAAAGGCGAAACATTGCAATTTCAGACGCTTTCGTATATCATAAAACTAGATTTTTATGGTATGTGGAGGCGTTCTTTTTATGGCAGAAAAAGGCTGGGATGAATTAGGTGAAGAATTAAAAGATGCGGTAAATGATGCAGTCAATAGCGGTGATTTTGGAGATTTGGCAAATTCCATTGGTGATATGGTAAATGGAGCTTTATTTCATCTGGGAAAAGATGTGTCTTCCTCTATGCGTGATGCTTCCCAAAGATCACAGGATATAGGCCGTATGGCAGGAAACGCAGGTCGTATGGCGGGTGACATGGGACGCATGGCTGGCAATATGGGAAGAGCCTTTGGTGAAGCGGCAGCACAGATGGCTGGCGGTATGGCACAGATGGCTGGAAATATGACCGCTCGTCAGCAGGCAGATATGGCAGCAGGGCAAGGTTTGCCATTGTACGACAAACACCCGGCAAAGGCATCGTGCGTTGTTATGATGGCACTTGGATATCCATTGATGGGGCTGGGGATTTTCTTTAGCGCGGTTTTTGCATTTTGTGTTGCGGTTGCAGGTGCTTATTTTGTGGCACCACTTGTGATTTTTATTATGATGGCTATTGCCGGAATTGCGCTTGGTGTCAGCGGCACGAAGAAATTTAAGATGCTGGGAAGATTTTCTAAATATACGTATCGTTTGGAGGAGCACGCTTATGTGGCAGTGTCCGATTTGGCAAACAAAGTAGGAAAATCTGTTGCATTTACGATGAAGGATCTGGAAAAAATGATCCAGCAGCACCTTTTTTATCAGGCGCATCTGGATTATGAGAACAATTATCTGATCTTGTCAGACCGCACATATGAACAATATAAGATGGCACGGGAAGATTACAGAAAAGAGCAGGAAGAAAAGAAAGCTAAAGAAGCGGAAGAAGGTCAGCTGCCGGAAGAATGCCGGGCCTTGATTGCCGAAGGACAGCGTTATGTTGCGCACATCAGGGAATGCAACGATGCCATTCCGGGAGAAGAGATTTCTAAAAAACTCGATACGATGGAGCAGCTGGTGCAACGAATTTTTGATGAGGTCAAGCGACATCCGGAAGTGGCAGGTGCTTTGCACAAGATGATGGAATATTACCTGCCAATGACAGAAAAATTACTGGATTCCTACCGGGAATTAGATGCGCAGCCTGTGGCAGGAGATAATGTAATCAAGACAAAGAAAGAAATCGAAGATGCTGTGGATTCTTTAAATGTGGCATTTGAAAAACTTTTGGATAGTCTTTTTGCAGACCGGGCATGGGATATATCTTCAGATATTTCGGTACTCAATACGATGCTTGCACAAGAGGGACTCAAAGAAAGCGATTTTGATCAGAAGTAAATTGGCATGCAAAGAGGAAACATTCCATTTGTATGTGATAATAAAACATAGACAAGGAGAAGAGACATGGAAGAAGAATTCAAGGATTTTACAGTAACACCAACACTTACATTTGGGGAAACACTGGATGCACAGGAGTTGCCAAGTACGCAGTCTGCGGCAGGAGATGTGATGCAGACCGCATCACAGGTGACGAATGATCCTGCCTTTGGTGAGAATCAGCTGACCCCGGAAGAAAAGAAAATGGTTGATGATTTTTCAAAAAAAATCGATCTTCATAATTCACAGGCAATTTTAGAGTATGGTGTGGGTACGCAGAAAAAAATGGCAGATTTTTCCGAAGGTGCATTGAAAAATGTACGCACCAAAGACATGGGCGAAGTAGGAGATATGTTGTCTGGGCTTGTATCCGAATTGAAGAGCTTTGAGATTACAGAAGAAGATAAAGGACTTTTTGGACTTTTCAAGAAATCAGCAAACAAAGTAACAGGATTAAAGGCAAAATATGATAAGACAGAGACAAACGTTAATCATGTATGTGAAGCTTTGGAAAAGCATCAGATGACATTGATGAAAGACATTGCTTTGTTAGATAGAATGTATGATGCAAACCTGGCATATTTTAAAGAACTGTCTATGTATATCATTGCAGGCAAACAAAAGTTAGAAGAAGTCAGAACCGGGGAACTTGCAGCGGCACAGGCAAAGGCGCAGGCAAGTAATTTGCCGGAAGATGCACAGGCTGCAAAGGATATTGAAGCAATGTGCGATCGTTTTGAGAAAAAAATCCATGATCTGGAATTGACACGTATGATTTCCATTCAGACAGCACCTCAGATTCGTCTGGTACAGAACAATGACACCATGATGGCTGAAAAAATACAGTCAACGATTGTAAATACCATTCCATTATGGAAGAGCCAGATGGTGCTTGCACTTGGTATTGAGCATTCCAATCAGGCGGCAAAGGCACAAAGAGAAGTGACCGATGTGACAAACGATCTTTTGAAAAAGAATGCAGATTTGTTAAAAACAGCCTCTGTTGAGACAGCTAAGGAATCTGAGCGTGGCATTGTAGATATGGAAACGCTGCAGCATACAAATGAAACATTGATTGCTACCTTTGATGAAGTGATGCAGATTCAGGCAGATGGACGCGCAAAGAGACAGGCGGCAGAGCAGGAAATGCAACGCTTAGAAACAGAACTCAAGAATAAGATGTTGGAAGTCCGGGGATAAAATGTTAACAGTATTAAAAGTAATGGGGATTATAGTATTAATTATCGTGGTGTTATATCTTCTTATGATTATGCCCCGTATGGTGAAGCGACCGGATTTCCGGCCATTTACAGGACGTCTGTATGCACACCGTGGATTGCATAATAATGAGACAAACGCACCGGAAAATTCCATGAATGCTTTTGCAAAGGCAGTAGATGCAGGATATGGTATTGAACTGGATGTGCAGTTGACAAAAGATGAAAAAATGGTGGTATGTCATGATTTTGATCTGAAACGTATTTGTGGAAAAGATGTAAAAGTTCGGGATCTGACATATGAAGAACTGCAGCAGTATCCGATTTGTCAATCAGATCAGACGATACCTACGTTTGCAGAGGTTTTAAAACTGGTAGATGGGAAAGTACCACTGATTATTGAGTATAAAATACCGGGCATGGACACGAAAGTCTGTGAGATGGCAGATGAACTTTTACAAAGCTATCATGGTTTGTACTGTGTGGAATCGTTTCATCCGCTTGCAGTACTTTGGTATCGCAGGAACCGCAAAGAAATTGTGCGAGGTATACTATCCGATTCTTACATAAAAGAGGGATTTGACGAGATGCCTAAAATTGTTTATGGCATTACGCATCATCTACTGGTGAATTTTCTGATTCGCCCTGATTTTGTTGCATACAATCATAAATACCATGGCGACTGGTCAAGAACGCTTTGTCGCAAATTATATCATGCGCCGGCAGTAGCCTGGACAATCAAAAGTCAAAAGCAGTTAGAAGAACGACGGGATGACTTTGATATCTTTATTTTTGACAGTTTTGTGCCAAAGGATGGACCGCAATACAAAAAATAATATAGAAACACCAAATATCGAACAGAAAGACAAAAAATCAAATGGTTGTCGCAGATGCGTCTCCTATAATAAAGTTATCGTATTAGACGAGATGACTTGAAGTAGAGAATAAAAGCAAAAGGAGAGCAGTATGAAGGCAAATAGATTACGTTGTGAACAGATGAAAAACCCAATGGGAATTGATGTTGTTCGACCATGCCTTTCGTGGATATGTGAAAGCGGTGTCAGACAGAGTGCCTATGAAATTGAGGTCAAATCAGCGGATGAAATGATTTATCATAGCGGAAAAGTCGTAAGCGATGCAATGAGCATGATCTTGGAAAAGGAGCTTGAAAGTAAGCAGCGTCTTTCCTGGCGTGTTCGTCTGTGGGACGAAAATGACAACGAGGGCGAATGGAGTGAAGAAGCTACCTTTGAAATGGGAATTCTGCAGCCCAAACAGTTTGTTGCGAAATGGATTAATCCGGAACAAGAGATAAAATCAGACGCAATGCAGCCGGTTAGTTATTTGGAGAAGAAATTCGAGTTGTCACAGGATCCAAAACATGCAAGAGCTTATGTGAGTGCACATGGACTCTATGAAGTAAAGATCAACGGCACGCGTGTAGGGGATTTTGTACTTGCTCCGGGAACATCTTCCTATGATAAGCAAATGCCATATCAAACGTATGATGTGACAAAACTACTGTGTGTAGGTGAGAATACGATTACAGCAGAAGTGGCGGATGGATGGTATCGCAGCTATTCAGGCGTGGATGGTGACCGCAATCTGTTTGGTACAGAATTGGCATTTTTCCTGCAGTTAGAAAATGACGGAGAAGTTGTTTGCATTACAGATGAGACATGGAAAGCCTCACAGGAAGGACCACTGCGTCAGGCAGACATGCAAATGGGTGAAGTCTACGATGCGACAATGGAAAGAATAGAGACATGGCATGATGTTACGATAGTAGAGGCGGACAATACTTTACTGAAAGCTACCAACAGTGTGCCAATCTTAGAGCAGGAGCATTTTGAAGGAAAGCTGATTACAACGCCAAATGGTGAAACCGTCATTGACTATGGTCAGAATCTGGCTGGATATATCTGCTTTACGGTGAATGCACATGCAGGAGACCGCATCATAATGACACATGGTGAAACACTGGATGAAAATGGTAATTTTACGGCAGAGAATTTCCAGGATCGTAAGCGCCATAAGGGTGGTGGTACCGAACAAAAGGTAACCTTTATCTGTAAAGAGGGAGAAAATACATACCACACCAAATTTTCAATCTGGGGATTCCAATATGCGAAAGTGGAAACGGATGTGGATTTGTCAGATGCACATTTTGAATCCATTGCAGTTTATTCAGAAATGGAACAAATAGGAACATTCACATGTGGCAATGATGATGTTAATCAGCTGGTACACAATAGTATCTGGAGCCAGAAATCGAATTTCTGTGATGTGCCGACCGATTGCCCAACGAGAGAGCGTGCGGCATGGACAGGGGATGCTGGGGTGTTTGTAGATACAGGACTCTTTTTGGAAGATTGTTACAGCATTTTTAGAAAATGGCTGGGAGAGTGCCGTCTGATGCAATACGAAGATGGTAAGCTTGCAAACATTGCACCATTAAACAGTAAACCAAGTTTCTTTTCAGGACTTCTCTCCGGTTCTACGGGATGGGGAGATGCCAGCATTATTGTGCCATATGCATTGTACAAGCGTTATGACGATGTGCGCATTCTGGAAGAGAATTATGATATGATGAAGAAGTGGTACGCATTTTTAGAGAATCGTGCTAAGAAAAAAGACATCAAGAAAATATTTAAAAAGAAAAGTCCATACCGCGATTATACGATAGAGACAGGAATAGATTATGGTGAATGGTGTGAACCTGGGGTGGATTCGACATCTTTGATGGGAAAAACACCGGTAGATTCGGCAACAGCATACTTTGCCCATTCCGGAAGATTGTTAGCTGAGATTGCACAAATTCTGGGAAAAGAGGATGATGCTAAGTACTATGGAGAAGTAGCCCAAAAAGCAACGTTGGCATTTCGTGATGCGGCAACGGAAGATGGAAAGATTACGGGAGAACGTCAGGCACCTTATGTCAGAGCCATTGCGTTTGATCTTTTGACAGAAGAGAATAAAAAGCAGGCAGTGGAAGATTTAAATGCGTTGGTGGTAAACAATCAGTATCATTTGAATACAGGTTTCCTCAGCACACCATTCCTTTGCCAGGTGCTCGCAGAAAATGGACATGTGGATACAGCATATCGCCTGCTTTTGCAGGATACAGCTCCAAGCTGGCTTTATGAAGTGAAAAAAGGAGCAAATACGATCTGGGAGACATGGGAAGGCATTGATGAAAATGGTGTTCCACATGCATCGTTAAACCATTATTCATACGGTGCGATTTGCGGCTGGTTATTTGGCGGTGTTTGTGGTATTCATTTGCAGAATAAGACACTTTGTATCCATCCATATCCGGCAAAAGATCTGGGTTACGCAAAAGCGGAATATCTTTCACCGGTTGGTAAAATCATTAGTGCATGGGAATACGAGGAAGAAGAGATTCACTACTCTTTTGAAATTCCAGCTAATATGACAGCAGAGGTTGTTTTAGAAGATGGTCAACGAAGAACACTTGCTGCAGGAAAACATACGATGGTTTCTAAAACAGCATAAAAGAAATAACAATAGGCTGTAGCAGTTTTGCTACAGCCTTACGTTTTGTTTACGGTATTCTCCGGGAGAAATGCCGGTGTTTTTTTGGAAAGTGTCTGAAAAATAACTTCTGGAGTTAAAGGATAATTCGATACTGATATCCATGATACTCATGTTGGTGGTACTTAGTAGAACTTTGGCACGCTCGATTTTTTCACGCATGATATACTCTGTAAGGGTGCAGCCCATTTCCTGCTTGAATTTGCGGGAAAAATAATACTCAGAATAGCCGGCGCGCTCTGCCAGTTCATTGATCGACAACTTTTCACTGATATGTACGCCGATATAATCACAGCAGTTTTTAATAAGGGAAGAAACACCATTGTTTTCCTTCGACTCACAGACTTTTTTGAAATAAATTTGTGGGATCTCCGTTGCAATATTGAAACTTTCAGTGAGGCTTGCAGCATCTTCTATGCGCTGTGCAAAAAAATCGCACAAATCATAAGCAATGTCGGGTGATACGCCACCGTCAATGGAAGCTCTTGAAATTAAAGTCAGCAGAACGAAACTGTTATTTTTGGCAGCACGTAAACTGTCCTTGGAATTATGTTGTACACCACTACTCAAATGTGTCGATTCCAATAGAGCTTTCTGAAAATCAGGATTTCCGTCTTTGAACAATTGCAGAAAACGTTGCTCTGCCGCCCAGATGCCATGGTGTCGATTGGAAACCGGGGAAGGTGAAGGAACTTCCGCAGTGCCACTGTTTTGCATGTGAATAAGCTCCGGTACACTTATGGTAGATCCATAAAGCAGATAGTGAAGCTCGGATGCAAACGTATATAAAATATTGCTGGCAATGATGGGTAACGCTTTTAATGTCTTAGCCACAGTCGATCTGGTCTTGATGGAAAGATGCCGGCGATCCATTTCTTTTACCAGTTCGTTGTATGAATTTTCTCCGGTAAAGGTAGGGCCGAGAACATAAACTTTTTGCAATTTACCGTCATGAACTTCGAAATCAATAAGCCACGCCAGGTTAAAAAATGAATATATAATATGTGGTGTGTAATTGGCTTTCACGGCTGTGATCATAGGAACAACCTGGATTTGAAAGAGGTTATCATATCCTTGGTAATCATCCTCTGGATATGTTGTATGTAATAGCTGCATATCGGCATCATATGTCCAGGCATATAGGTGATGTGTCTGAAACAGAAGATCCAGAAAGGATGATATGCGTTCTTCGTGTGTCATAGATTATTCCTCACATAAAAAATCGGAAAGTGTCTCATAATCAGCTGGATTTTCGCAGCGAACGGTGCCGCTCTCCAAGATGGATTCCTGCCCTGCAATGGAACAAAATACATATTGGCTGAGTGTGGAAGCAAGATTTAGAATATCACCCTCGTCGGAATAGAAAAATACATCTTCTTTACAGGATTTAACAGCAATTAAGAATTTTGTTAAATCAGCGTCTTTTTTTAATTTTCTCATAATACTAGTCCTCCAAAAATATGATTACAATCATTTTCTTACAATATAGCATAAAAAATTGCCTGGGTGAAGAAGAAAAACAAAAAATCTAATAAAATGGTTAAATTCTGGTTAAAAGGTAGACGGGTGAGAAGTAGAATTATATGTGTGAAAAAAGAACAAAGCCTGGAGGAAGAGGAATATGACAAATAAAGCAATACAACAGTTTCAACTGCGTACAGTGATTGGTACAGAAAAAAAGGCAAAGGAAACACTTCGATTGATGGAAGAGGCAGGATATGATGGGATTGAATTATGCAGTTATATGATAAAAAAGATGTCTCTTACCATTCGTGCAATTACACGTATAGCAGGTATGCCAATGGGAAAAAGTGGTAATCTTGATTGGCATGCGCTTTTAGCAGATACGGATTTAAAGGTTGTCAGCATTCATCAGGACCTTGGAACAATAAAACGAGTGCCGGAAGAGGTGATCGCAGAAGCAAAATCCTATGATACAAAGTATGTAGTAATCACAGGGATGCATCATTTTGATTATTCCGATAAGGAAGCCGTGGATACATTGATTGCGGATTTGAACGCATGTGGAAAACGATTGAAGGAAGACGGAATTGAACTTTTGTATCACAATCATAATTGTGAGTTCCGAAAAATTGATGGACAGACGGCATATGAGCGTATCATTGAAAACACCAATCCGGAATATGTCAATTTTGAGTTTGACTCATATTGGCCGACAGAAGCAGGTGTTAATACGATTGCCCTAATGCAGCGGCTGGGAGCACGCATGAAATTGTACCATATTAATGATCGGGGAAGCCGGGTTACTGGAAAGACATCTTCCATTCTGACATCGGATAGCATGGAACTAGGTTATGGAAATATGGATTTAAAGACGATGGTGCAAATTGCAAAAGACAATGGCGTAGATGCAGTTGTTCTGGAAAGTCATAGAAATTGGGCAGAAAAATCTCCGGTTAAGTCATTCCAGCTGAGTGCCCAATTTATGAATGAAAACGTGTAGACGGACATAGAGATTATATATAATTAATAGAATAGAAATGATAGTACCGAAACGAAGGTTGCCTATCGATGGAAAAGTTGCTACAATGATGTATATGATTTTTAGAGGTGGGAACTTATGAAGAGGGTTTTATTTGTTGGGCATTTTAGCGAACAGACAAAGCAGATGCAAAAAGAACTGGCGCAGTTTGTTAAAATTCAGCTGTGTTCAGATAATGTGACAATTGCAGAGAGCATGCTGAGCATTTATGAGCCGGATCTTGTGTTAGTCAATGTGGAAGGGTTTACGGATAGTCATTTAGAATTCTTTCAGGTATTAGCGGAAAAATATGCAGGTGTGCCGGTTGTTCTTATTGGAAGTCAGGATGCGTATCATCACTATGCCATGTATGATATGGCAGAACAGATTTCCTGTGTAGATCCACAGAACATGACAGAGCAGGCGTTGCTAGAGGCTATGATGGCGCGTATCGATATTGATGCAGAGATTCTGCCAGATGGAACCATCATTTCAAGAGATGAACGGAAGATGGTGATGGTTGTTGATGACAGTCCGATGATGCTTCGCAGTATGAAACAGATGTTAGAGGAACGGTATCAGGTGATGCTTGCAACATCTGGAGAACAGGCTCTTGCGATGATGGATAAGCGTAAGCCGGATTTGGTTGTGCTGGATTATGAAATGCCGGAATGTGATGGCAGAGAAACGCTGGAAATGATTCGTACAAAAGAGGAGATTAAGGATATACCAGTTGTTTTTTTGACAGGACATGGCGATGCAGAACATATTCGCTCGGTATTGGATTTGAATCCAAGTGCATATTTTTTAAAACCACCTAAGGCAGATAAGATATTAGAAGTCTTGGGACAATTATTATAAATTCATAGGCTGTATTTCGGAAATGAGAAGTACAGCCTTTTCTGAATGCAGAGAGGAAACAGGCTATGAAATGTTTGAGTTGCGGTAAGAATTTTGACTATGAAAAATATTATGGCATCTGCCCAAAGTGTGGAACATATAATAAGGCAGCATCTGAGACGGATACGACGCAGGTGTTCCAGGAAGAGTTTGTGCAAACCCCAGAGCCGGAACCAACACCGGAGCAAGAACCAACACCGGAGCAAGAACCAACACCGGAGCCAGAACAAACCTTCTTTTCACAGACAAAAGAAGAAAAACAAAAAAGAGTGCGGAAAAATCTTATACTTTGGATTGCCATTTTAGTTGCATTATCTATCATTTTAACGATTGTCCAGGGGATCGTGACAGGTTATCTGGGATCATCGGATTATCGGGAAAAGAAAAGAAAGGATATTGAAGAAGTTGCCATAGAAAAGTCAGATCTGGGTGAGGCATATACGATTGAAAACGAGTATGGCCGCACACTTACCGTGGCAAAAGCGGAGGTGTTAGCAGAAGCAGATACCATCGGAGGTTTCCCGGCGGGGCAGCGACTGATCGCAGTACGCATAGAGTCAAATAAGGTAGATGGTATAAGCTATGACACCTATACACATGCACCGGTAAAAGATTTTTATATATCCTATGATGGTACATATCGCTCAACAGTACCGAATTATAAATTAACCAGTGGTGGCTATGATGATATTATCGGCAATCGACAATCCATAGATTCTTATGAATTTTCTGATGCAGGTTCTCATACAGGATATCTCTTCTTTTTTATCCCTGCAGAGGCACAAAAGATTGATTTTGTATATAGCGTAGTGGATACCGAAAGCTGCGATCTTATAAAATATGTAAAGGTGCCGTTGGAAGTAGATGGACAGCAGGAGGATGAAGAAGCACAGTCGGCAGAAGACACAGTAACGACACTTCCTGCTGAAGAGGATACAGCAGGAAAAGCGGTTGTGGACTAAGGAGGGCGTAAGATGATAAACGGATATGGAAGAAACCGACAGGGCAAAACCCTTTTGATTGTTGTTCTCTTTATGGTTATCTGTGTGTTTATAGGCAGTCTGGTTCGATTTACGGTTGCTCTTGGAGAAGTGATTGAAGGACCATCTTATGTGGAAAGCAAAGCAGTACTAGATGGAGATGTTACAATCTCCTATCTTGGGAAGAATTATATGGAAAACGCAAAAAGTGGATATTCCTACTATAAGATTGATGTGCCAGTGTATAACAATGGAAGTTATGAAATGGGGACAGGGTATGAAGTGCGTTTGCAGGTAGAAACGGAAGAGTGGGACGACGTAGAAGAATTTACGATGACGGATAACAGTGATTTCGCATATTCTTATGAGGATCTGGTGCCACCGGCAACATCCGGCATCGCTCATAAAATCTATTTGATTAGAGATGGCGTGAAAGAAGTGAAGGCGACTTTCTATGAAAGCAGCGATGATTACTATGATGGAAAAAATGGAACGGAATTTGTATTAAAAGTTCCGACAGAATAAAACAACACTTTTGAGGAAACGTTGCTGGAAAGTTGAGTTTCCCAAAAAGTACAAGAAATCCTATTGCACGACTCGTATGTGCCACTTTCGATTGCACTAGCACTTGCCTCAGGCGTGACACCGGAAAAAAGGTATTTATACGGCAATTATTGCTGGATTTCTTGTGTCGTTTCTAGGCGGTTCTAAGGTACAGATTGCAGGACCGACAGCTGCTTTTGCGACAATTGTTGCAGGTATTGTGGCAAAAAGTGGTATGGATGGACTGATCGTAGCGACGATTATGGCAGGCATATTACTTGTCATTATGGGCTTATGTCATTTCGGCACCTTGATTAAATTTATTCCCTATACCATTACAACCGGTTTTACAGCAGGTATCGCAGTGACGCTATTTATTGGTCAGATTAAGGATTTTTTGGGACTTACTGTTGTGAGCAAAGAACCTCTTATAGATACGGGCGATAAATTTATGGCGTATATGAAAGCTCTGCCAACGATTAACTGGCAGGCATTTCTTGTGGGAATGATTTGCATTTCCATATTAATCATCTGGCCCAAACTGGGAAAAATCAGTGTGATACCGGCATCACTTATTGTAGTGATTGTATCGATTGTGCTGGTCAAGGGATTATCTATGCAGGTCAATACCATTGGAGATCTGTATGAGATTTCCAATAAATTACCACAATTGCAGATGCCTCACATTACATTTCGCTTGATCCAGAGTGAATTTAGTGATGCGCTTACGATTGCCATTTTAGCAGCAATTGAATCTTTGCTTTCTGCTGTGGTTGCGGATTCTATGATTAATGGCAGACATCGTTCTAATATGGAATTGATTGCACAGGGCGTAGGAAATATTGGCTCTGCATTGTTTGGAGGTATTCCGGCAACAGGAGCGATTGCAAGAACGGCTGCAAACGTAAAAAATGGTGGGCGCACACCGGTGGCAGGTATGGTACATTCTATTACCCTGCTCCTTGTACTTATCCTTTTGATGCCATATGCAGCGTTGATCCCTATGCCGGCGATTGCTGCAATTTTGTTTGGCGTTGCATATAATATGTGTGGCATCCGAAAGTTCGTAGACCTTTGTAAGATGGCTCCCAAGAGCGATATCGCTGTCTTACTTACAACGTTTGTTCTTACGGTAGTATTCGATTTGGTTGTGGCAATCGAAGTAGGCATGGTTCTTGCGGCAATGCTTTTTATGAAACGCATGAGTGATGTGACTGCGGTGGAGGGTTGGAAGTACATCGAGGATGAAGATGACGATCCGGATAGTCTTTCCTTGCGCCAGGTTCCGGAAAAAGTGCGCGTTTATGAAATCAGTGGACCGATGTTTTTTGGCGCAGCAGATAAAATTTTTGATATTACGGTTGACGAACGTGATAAGGTGTTGATTCTGCGTATGCGTAGTGTGGGAGCAATTGATGCGACTGCGCTGCATTCTTTGGAGCAGCTGCAGACGGATTGTGAGAGAAAAGGAATCCGCTTACTTCTGTCTCATGTGAATGAGCAGCCGATGCATATGATGGAAAAAGCGGGATTTGATAAACGTATCGGAAGAGAATATTTTTGTGCACATATTGATGATGCACTGGCGTTGGCAGAACGCATTGTAACAAAATAGAATACACTTTGTAAAATGAAATCCATGTTGTCAGTAAAAGCTGGCGATATGGATTTTTTTGCGTCGTTTCCAAGGCGGGAGAACCCAGCGCAGGCCAGACAGGGGCGAGTAGATATGTCACTAAATTCTGTGTCACTAAAAAGAGGCATTTGCTTCTCCTGATAAAAACTGTCTTTGCAAAGTTCAACAATCGGTCTGTATGTGTTCGCCTATGACAGATATGAATGCGTAACGCATTAGAGTTTCTTGAAACTTGAAAAACTGGCAACTCGTGTACATGGATGTACACGAGAGGCGCAACCAAACATGGATGTTTGTTTGCGCCGGTTGCCATAGAGACAAATCATTACATTATATTCAAGTTTCTAGAAACTCTTATAAGTGTAGCCTCTGAATATCTGTCATAGGCGGACACGTACGACCGCTTGTCGAAGCTGCGCAAAGACAGTTTCGCATAAAACAAATGCCTCTTTTAGAGACACAACGAATTTAATTCCAATATATCTACTCGCCCCTGTCTGGCCTGCGCTGGGTTCTCCTGCCTTGGAAACGACGCAGACACCAACCATCATTTTTAACATAATTTTTACAAAGACCATACATTTCATTTTACAAAGAGGTTGTATCATATGCCTTGTAAACGAAATAGAAAGAAAAGTCAAAACGAAAAAAGGAGATTGAAAATGAAATTGAAGAAAATTGCCGCAACACTTCTTGTTGCAACATTAGCAATTGGCACTATGGTAGGATGCAAAAGTACAGGAAATAACAATACAGCAGATGGAGAAAAGACAGAGAATACAGGAGCATCCGGAGACATCACCATTCTTTCCCGTGAAGATGGTTCTGGTACAAGAGGTGCATTTGTAGAACTTTTCGGGATTGAGGAAGAAAAAGATGGCGAAAAGGTGGACATGACAACAGAGGATGCTAAAATCACAAATTCTACATCCGTTATGATGACAACAGTTGCCGGAGATGCAAATTCACTTGGTTATATTTCACTTGGTTCTTTGAATGACACAGTGACTGCTGTAAAGATTGATGGCGTAGAGGCAACAGCAGAAAACGTATCCAATGGAACATACAAGATTGCACGTCCATTTAACATTGCTACAAAGGGAGAAGACTTAAGTGAAGCTGGAGTGGATTTTGTAAACTTTATTCTGAGCAAAGAAGGACAGCAGGTCATTACAGACAATGGATATATCAGTGTAGGTGAAGGGGAAGCATTTGCTTCTAACAATGCATCAGGCAAACTTACGATTGCAGGTTCTTCTTCTGTAACACCTGTTATGGAAAAACTCGTAGAGGCTTATAACAAGGTAAACGCAAACGTAGAAATTGAAGTACAGGAAAGTGATTCTTCTACCGGTATGCAGTCAACGATTGATGGCTTGTGCGATATTGGAATGGCATCCAGAGCATTAAAGGATTCTGAGACAGGTGCAGGTCTTGTGGCAACAGAAATCGCAAAAGATGGTATTGCAGTGATTGTAAATAATGACAGTGGCATCACAGATTTAACATCTGATCAGGTAAAGCAGATTTACACAGGTGAGATTTTTACATGGGATGAATTACAGTAATCTTACGGTATAAGTTCAAGGCAAAAGGAAAGGTCAGAACATGAAACACTTTAAAGAAATACTAATGAAGATTATCTTTTTCATAGCGGCTTGCACTTCGGTGTTAGCCGTTGCCTTGATTTGTATTTTCCTGTTTGCTAATGGTGTTCCGGCGATGGGAAAAATCGGATTAGGCGAATTTTTGACAGGAACAATGTGGAAGCCTTCCAATAATATTTTTGGCATACTTCCAATGATTCTTGGAAGTATTTATGTTACCGCGGGAGCGATTATTATTGGTGTTCCGATTGGTCTTTGTACGGCTGTTTTTATGGCGCATTATTGCCCGAAAAAAATATATGGCATCTGTAAGGCATCGGTGAATCTGATGGCAGGAGTACCATCGGTTGTATATGGATTCTTTGGATTGGTTTGTATTGTTCCTTTGATGCAGGCATTGACGGGGCATGATGGAAGCACAATGCTTACAGCTTCCATATTGCTTGGCATTATGATTTTGCCGACAATCGTCAGTGTGTGTGAGGCGGCGATACGCAGTGTACCAACACCTTATTATGAAGGAGCCTTGGCACTTGGTGCGACCAAAGAACGAAGCATTTTTTTGACCGTCATCCCGGCGGCAAAATCCGGTATCGTCGCAGGTATTGTCCTTGGCATTGGCAGGGCAATCGGTGAGACAATGGCGGTTGTTATGGTTGCAGGAAACCAGGCACGTATGCCAAAGGGAATTACAAGAGGTGTACGTACATTGACATCAAATATTGTATTGGAAATGGGATATGCAGCGGATTTGCACAGAGAAGCTTTGATTGCAACTGGCGTGGTTCTGTTTGTTTTTATCCTGTTGATTAACTTGTGTGTGGCAGCATTAAAACGCCAGGATACAAAGTAAGGAGGCATATGGAATGAAACAAAATATGAAAACTGCAATGAGACATCCGGCATCCTTACTACTCAAACTGTTTGTTCTTTTATCCGCAGCAGTTACAATGGGTGTTTTACTTTTTATTATTATTTTTATCGTTATAAAGGGAGCACCACATTTGTCACCTAGTTTGTTTGCATGGCAATATACTTCCGATAATGTATCCATGACACCGGCGATTATCAATACATTGATTATGACAGCACTATCACTTGTTATAGCAGTTCCGCTTGGGATTTTTGCGGCAATCTATCTGGTAGAGTATGCAAAACGCGGTAGTAAGCTGGTAAAAGTGATTCGCATGACGGCAGAAACATTATCCGGGATACCTTCTATTATTTATGGTTTGTTTGGCCTTCTTTTCTTTGCCACGTATTTGCGCTGGGGATATTCTATGTTGTCAGGTGCATTGACACTCGTGATTATGATTTTACCACTTGTCATCCGAACGACAGAAGAGGCATTGATTGCTGTACCGGATACCTACCGCGAAGCCAGTTTCGGTTTGGGAGCAGGAAAATTGCGAACCATCTTTCGCATTATTTTACCTGCAGCAGTACCGGGAATTTTATCCGGTGTGATTCTTTCGATTGGTCGTATTGTGGGAGAAACAGCAGCTTTAATTTATACTTCCGGAACGGTAGCGCAGACGGCGACGGATCTGACAAAATCCGGACGTACCCTTGCGGTACATATGTATAGTTTGTCTCGAGAAGGGTTACATATGGATGAGGCGTATGCAACAGCATTGGTTTTACTTGTGCTTGTTGTGCTGATCAACGGTATTTCAGATTGGATAGCAAAAAAAGTATCGAAAGTGTGAGAATAGGTAAAAGGAGATAACGATAAGATGGACAATAAAGCAAAGATTTCCATTCACAATATGGACTTGTACTATGGCGATTTTCATGCCTTGAAAAATATTAACATGGAATTACCGGAAAAAGAGATTTCAGCATTTATCGGCCCGAGTGGTTGTGGAAAATCTACCCTGCTCAAATCGATCAATCGTATGAATGATCTGGTGGAAGGCTGTAAGATTACGGGAGAATTACTGCTGGATGATCAAAATATATATGGCAATATGGACGTTAATGTTTTGCGTAAGCGTGTGGGGATGGTTTTTCAGAAACCAAATCCATTTCCCATGAGTGTTTACGATAACATTGCATATGGACCAAGAACACATGGTGTTAACAGCAGGGCACAACTGGATGAGATTGTGGAGACCTCCTTGCGGCAGGCTGCTATTTGGGATGAATTAAAAGACAGGCTGAAAAAGAGTGCTCTTGGACTTTCCGGCGGTCAGCAGCAAAGGCTCTGTATTGCGAGAGCACTTGCGGTGAAACCGGAGGTACTTTTGATGGATGAGCCGACATCGGCACTGGATCCGATCTCTACATCAAAGATTGAGGATCTCGTAATTGAGCTAAAGAAAGATTATACGATTATCATGGTAACGCATAATATGCAGCAGGCGGTGCGTGTGTCGGATAAGACAGCATTCTTTCTGCTGGGAGAAGTCATAGAATATGGCGAGACAGAGCAAATCTTTTCTATGCCAAAAGAGAAAAAGACAGAAGATTATATTACGGGTAGATTTGGATAAGGAGGACGTATGAGAAATCGATTTGATAGACAGTTGGAAGAACTTCATGTAGAACTGATTGAAATGGGAAGCATGTGTGAAGATGTGATTCGAAAGACATCCAAGCTTTTACAATCCGGAGATATAAAGGTGGCAAAAGACATCCGTAAGGAAGATTGCAATATAGATGATCAGGAGCGTCTGGTGGAGAGCCTTTGTTTGAAACTTCTTTTGCAGCAGCAGCCTGTGGCAAAAGATTTGCGCAAGGTTTCCGCAGCTTTAAAAATGATTACCGATATGGAGCGTATCGGGGATCAGGCGTCGGATATTGCAGAAATTATTGAAACAGCAGAATTTCATGTGCCAACGAGTGATGTGAAACTGAGCAAGATGGCAGAAACAACCATTACCATGGTAACCGAGAGTATTGATGCCTATGTAAAGCAGGATCTGGAGCTTGTGCGTGAGGTGATTACACGTGATGATGAAGTGGATGATCTGTTTCTGGAAGTGCGTAAGGAGATTGCAGCAGGACTGGCCGAGGGAATAAATCCGACGAATAGTCTGGATCTTCTTATGATTGCAAAATACTTTGAACGTATCGGTGACCATGCAACCAATATTGCAGAGTGGGTGGAATTTTCCATTACAGGAACACACAAAGATGCAGATATTTTATAAAGGATATTTACAAAATGTCTGCTGTTGCAATACTATGATACATAGAAAGTACAGTAACAAAGCATATAAAATCTGGGAGAACAACATATGATTTATTATGTCGAAGATGAAAAAAATATCAGAGAACTGGTGGAATATGCACTGCTTGCAAATGGATTTGAAATTCGCTGTTTTGCAGATGGTGTGTCATTCTGGCAAGGTTTGCGGGAAGAAAAGAATCCGGAATTGATCCTTCTTGATATTATGCTGCCAGGGGAAAATGGTATGGAAATTCTGCATCGCCTGAAAGAAAATGCCGCAACCAAGGATATTCCTGTGATTATGGTTACCGCAAAGGGCAGCGAGTATGATAAAGTGCTAGGGCTTGATAGTGGAGCAGATGATTATATTGCAAAACCGTTTGGCATGATGGAACTGGTTTCGCGCATCAAAGCGGTATTGCGCCGGACAAAAAAAGAGGAAGTGGATACAGATCTTTCCTATCAGGATATTCGCATTTGTAATGCGTCCCACAAGGTGTTTGTACGCGACGAGGAAGTAGAGCTGACGAAGAAGGAATATAATCTGCTATCGTATTTGATTCGCAATCAGGGAGTGGTTCTTACCAGAGATCAACTTTTAAATAGCATCTGGGGTTATGATTTTGATGGAGAGACAAGAACGGTTGATGTCCATGTCCGTTCACTCCGTCAGAAACTGGGAAATGCAGGAGACTGCGTCACAACGGTTCGTGGAATAGGTTACCGGATAGGGGAATGATATGAAACAACGTATTTTTCGAAGCACAGCAATTTTGGTGGCATTGGCAATTTTGGTGACGTTTGCAACGTCATTTCTCTTTATGTATAAAAAATTAGAGAATAATATGGAGCAGCGTGTGGATAATGAGGTGAATTATCTTGCAACAGCTGTGGAAGAACTGGGCGATGCGGCACTAGAAACAGGTTTGACCGATGGCTTGACGGGACGCATTACACTCATTGATGCGGCAGGAAACGTGATATATGATTCTTATGAGGATCCGGCTTGTATGGAGAATCATGCGATGCGACCGGAAGTTGCACAGGCAATCAAAGAGGGATATGGAAGTGCAAACCGCTATTCTACGACATATGCAAAAAGAAGTTATTATGCAGCTGTTCGCCTGTCAAATGATCAGATTTTACGCGTGGGTGACACGATTGACAGCGTATATGGTGTGCTGTTTCCAGGTATCGGCATGCTTCTTCTTCCGCTTGCACTTCTTCTTGGATTGAGTTTTGTCATTATTGATAAGACGACAAAAAGAATGATGGAACCACTTTTGCATATTGATCTGGACGAACCACGAAAGGATGTGCAATATGATGAAATGGTACCATTCTTACGACGCATTGAAGAACAGAACGAAGCGCTAAAAGAGCAGATGCAGGAGCGAAATAAACAGCAACAGGAATATGCTGCAATTACGGAAAATATGAAAGATGGACTGATTGTGACAAACCGGCACCGGGTATTATCCATCAATCGTGCAGCACAGCGGATTTTTGAAATTCGACCGGAAGAATGTATGGGGCAAAATATTATTGTTGTCAACCGCAATCAGAAGCTAAAAGAAGTAGTGGATGGCGCACTTTCGGGAAAGGACATGATCAAGCATATGACCATAGATGATGTGATCTATGAATTGCATGGAAATCCGGTTATGCAAGATGGATACACTAGTGGTGTGGTTATTTTCATTATGGATGTAACGCAAAAAAAACAGTTAGAGATCATGCGGCAAGAATTTTCTGCAAATGTGTCACACGAATTAAAGACGCCACTGATGTCCATTTCGGGCTATGCAGAGTTGTTAAAAGATGGGATTGTGCGGCCGGAAGATCAGAAGGAATTTGCACAGCGCATTTATCAGGAAGCAGCACGACTGACGACGCTGGTGCAGGACATTATCCGGTTATCAAAATTAGACGATGAGAATCTGGAGCTGGAAAAAGAACCAATTGATTTGTTTGATATGAGCAAAGAAATCATAGAAACATTACAGCCGGCGGCAAAGAAGCGCGGAATTTCTCTCTCCTTTACGGGAAAACGTGTACAGATCAAAGGGATGCGGCAGATTATTTATGAGATGCTTTATAATGTCTGTGACAATGCAATCCATTATAATAAGGATGAGGGAAGCGTTGTAATTTCGTCGGAGGAGACGGAAGAAGGCATCTGCTGGCGCGCGGAAGATACCGGAATCGGTATTCCGCTGGCTGAACAGGAACGTATTTTTGAACGATTCTATCGTGTAGATAAGAGCCATTCCCGTGCAACGGGTGGCACAGGATTGGGGTTATCTATTGTGAAACATGCAGCAGAACTCCATGGTGCACGAGTGCGTGTGGATTCTGTCGTTGATCAGGGAACAACCATTACGATTATTTTTCCCAAAGAATAGAACTGTAATCTGACGAATTTATGAATGTTTGGTATGGCGTTTTTCATTGATCAAGTTACGCATGCGTTGGCGCAATTCATTGCCCTGTTTGCTGCGTTTAAATCCTTGTATACTAAGAAATGTACTCTTTTGAGCAGCAGAGGAGGATAGGAACAGATTCTCCAAACGTTCTTTTGTGAGGCGGTCGCGAAGTGCGGCTGCCTTTTCTTCTGCGAGTTCCTTGCGGACAAAAGCACTTTCCTGGATTTGCTCGGATTTTTCAATGGCACTTTCAATGGCATCGGAGACGCTGGTGTCAAGTTTTTCATAGGCGTTTGCAAATTGCTCATTAATTTCCGCTTCAATACGATTGAAGTTTTTGGCGAAATTGGTAAGTGCAGAAACGGTCAATGCCATATCCATGCCAAAAACGAACATAAATGCAAGGGATAATCCCTCCATTAAATAAGGGTTGGTATTATGGGTCATACCATTGACAAAAGGATAGATGATGCGCACAACGAGAATGCCAGCGCATCCAAATCCGATGGAAGCCGGAAGGCAGACACGTCCGTTGATATTACAGAAAACATCGCTGTAATCCCACCAGTAAGCATGGAATAATTTTTCTAATCCCCAGGAAGTGGTGTATTCTAATACGATACTGCCAAAGAAACATATAAGAAAAATTTTAAGATTGCTTGCTTCCTGCAGTCCGGATATCGGGAGTTCGGAAAACAGGATAGAGGCAAGTAAAGCACCCACACCATAAATAGGTACAATTGGTCCATGTAAAAACCCGCGGTTTTCCCAGTGGTGTTTTCGAATGGTACAGTAGGTGGATTCGTAAATCCAACCCATGAAACTATATATGATAAACCAGACAAAATATTTACTTACAATCATAGTGCCATCCCTTCTGTGGTTGTTAACGAGTTATGTGTCTGTCATAAGATTACTATAAGAAAAACGAATAGTCAAAATAAGGATATGCAATTTGACAAAGAATCAACAATCTTTTATTCTTGGATAGGAAGTTAATGAACGAAAAAACATTTAAAGGAGAAAGTATTATGAATGCACAAGCAAAAACAACATCACTTCGTACGGTAGACATTGCATATATCGGTCTTTTTGTAGCGGTTATGGCAATTTGTTCCTGGATTTCCATTCCAGCGACAGTTCCATTTACGTTACAGACCTTTGCTGTATTTATGGCAGTAGGTCTTCTGGGTGGAAAACGTGGAACGATAGCCGTTCTGACCTATGTATTACTTGGCGCTATTGGAGTTCCTGTATTTGCTGGATTTAGCGGAGGTGTTGGGGCACTTCTTGGTAACAGCGGTGGTTATATTGTCGGATTTATTTTTTCTGCACTTGTTATGTGGGCAATCACAGCAAAATTTGGAGAAAAAACATGGGTATTGGGACTTTCTATGGTACTTGGACTGCTCGTATGCTACGCGTTTGGTACGATGTGGTTTATGATTGCTTATACAGCAAACACAGGTGCAGTTGGTATCGTAGCTGTACTTGGCTGGTGTGTCATTCCGTTTATTATCCCAGACCTTTGTAAGGTGGGAATTGCATTGATTCTTACAAAGAGATTGAAAAAACATGTAAAATTATAAGATGACAATTTAAGATGAAAATGGGAGCGCATCTGATTTGGATGTGCTCTTTTTTTGCGCCTTTGTGGATTTTTTATGGAAAAACATTGGAATTTGTGTAAAATGGGAAGAGGAAAAGAGGTAGAAATATGGAAAAAGAAAGAATACAGGAAAACCCATTGGGGATGCTTCCGGAAAATAAATTATTGCGACAGTTTGCAATTCCGAGTATCATTGCGATGCTGGTCAGCTCACTTTACAACATTGTGGATCAGTTCTTTATCGGGAATGCCATCGGTGAATTGGGAAATGCAGCAACCAACATCGCGTTTCCGCTCAATACATCCTGCGTTGCCATTGCACTTTTGATGGGAATTGGTGGTGCATCAACCTTTAACCTTGCAATGGGTCGTGGAGATAGTAAAGGCGCCGGAAAGTATATTGGTAATTCGGTAACGATTATGCTGCTGCTGGGTGTTGCGCTGTCAACCGTTACGTTACTGTTTTTAGCACCGCTGCTTCGTTTTTTTGGTTCGCCAGAAAAAGTACTGCCCTTAGCGATGGAATATACAAGAATTACAGCAATTGGCTTTCCATTTCTGATTTTATCTGCAGGTGGTGGTCATCTAGTGCGTGCAGATGGCAGTCCCAAAATGACGATGGCGATCAACATTGTCGGAGCGGTAGTGAATACGATTCTGGATGCATTGTTCGTTTTTGGTTTCCGGTGGGGAATGACAGGTGCAGCAGCAGCGACTGTGATTGGACAGGTTGTGGCAGCGGCAATGGTTGTCTGGTATTTGTATCATTATAAGACGGTACAATTACAAAAAAATGCATTTTTATTGGATAAAGAAGTTGTTTTACAAGTGATGTCGCTTGGTGCAGCGCCATGCTTTAACCAGTTGGCAATGATGCTTGTGCAGGTTGTGATGAACCGTACCCTGAAATACTACGGAGGGTTGTCGGCATATGGGGAATCGATACCGATTGCATGTTCCGGCATTATCGCGAAGGTGTCGATGCTCGTTATGTCTTTCGTTATTGGTATATCCCAGGGATTGCAGCCGATTGTAAGCTACAATTATGGCGCAAAGAAATATGAGCGCGTGAAAAAAGCGTATTTTCTGGCAATACGCAGTGCTGCTGTCATCTGTGTGGTTTCGTCTGTATTGTTTCAGGTTTTCCCGAGACAGATTATTTCTGTGTTTGGAAATGGCTCGGAACTTTATTTTGATTTTGGTGAGAATTTTTTCCGGAAATTTTTGTTTTTTATGTTCCTTTGTTTCATGCAACCAATCTCAGCAAATTTCTTTACCGCAATTGGCAAACCGAAAAAAGGTATTTTTATGTCTTTGACAAGACAGATTATATTTTTACTGCCACTATTGCTAATTCTGCCGCTATTTATGGGAATTGATGGCGTTATGTACGCAGGACCGGTAGCGGATCTGGTGGCGACGGTTGTGTGTACGGTTCTTGTGGTAAAGGAGATGCGCAGACCGGAGTTTATCGGGAAATAATGTGGAGTACGAGAGTGTATCATGGTTAAAATTGCAATCGTAGAAGATGAAAAAGAATATCAGAACATATTGCTGTCTTATATTGAACGCTACCAGACGGAACATTTCGCTGATCTTACAACAACGGTCTATGCGGACGGGATGGATCTTGTGGATGAGTACCATGGTGGTTATGACATCCTTCTTATGGATATCAAGATGAAGCATTTGGACGGAATGAAAGCGGCACGTAAGATTCGAAGCATAGACCAGGCGGTGGTTATTATTTTTATCACAACAATGGCGCAGTATGCTGTGGCCGGTTATGAAGTAGATGCACTTGATTTTGTCTTAAAGCCTGTGGATTACGCCAGGTTTGAGCCAAAGCTGACAAAAGCAATCGGTCTTGTGGAAAAGCAGAGAAAAAAGAAATATCTGATGCTATCTAAGGAGGATCGCAAAGAAAAAGTTTGCTCGGATGATATTCTTTACGTGGAAGTCCGTAATCACAATGTCTATTATGTGACAAAACAGGAGACCTATGTTATGCGTTCTTCTATGGCAGAGGTGGAAAAAGAACTGATGGCGTATCATTTTAGCCGTTGCAATCAGGGATATCTGGTAAATTTAAAGAATGTAGTAAGTGTAAACAAGGATGATGTACAGGTTGGGAGTTATCATTTGCCGTTTTCGCGTTCTCGCAAAAAAGCCTTTTTACAGGAATTAAGTCAATATTTAGAAGCAGGATATGAGGCATAAGGAGGAGCTATGTTAGGATTTCTTCAACAGCTGATTTTCCCAATGGAATTGTTGCTGGCGGTTACAATTTATGTGATTCCTCTGCGCATGCGCAGACAAGGTGTTTGGCGCTGCCTGCTGTCACTTGCGGCAATTTTTCTTATCGAGATGCTCTGGATGCATGTATATCCATGGGTGACCGGGCATATGTACATCGTCAGGGATAGCGACATAGGCATACTTTTTCGGATATTATCGTATCTCCTACTTTATTTTGTATTTTTGTTGGGGATACTTTTGGGTATCTGGTATTCGTTTGACATTTCTTTGAAAGAGGCGGTTCTTTGTGTGACTATGGGGTATGCAACGGAGCACATTGCCTATTGTATTCGTTTGCTCATTAATGGGGCAACAGATAGTCAGATTGCAGAAAGCCTGCATCTGCTATATTTTTTGATTCATTTTGGTGTGTATCTGATTTTTTATTTCTTCTTTGCAAAAAAGATGGTACAGAGGCATCATTACGAAGCCGATGCGATGGCGTCTCTCTGGATGACGTTGGTGACTCTGTTTATCGTTTTGTTGATGAGTCTTGCAGCAAGCTTTTGGGGATTTACAATCCTGCATGGCATTTATGGTCTGGTGTGTTGTCTGTTTGTGATGATCAACCAGCGGAACTATATGTCGAATTGGCATTTACAAAAAGAGATGGCAGAACAACAACAAATATTTGCCACGAACAAAGCGCAATACGAAATGTCAAAGGAAAACATAGAACGTATTAATCGTAAATGTCATGACTTAAAACACCAGATTGCCGGACTGCGCAATATCACAGATGCAGAAGAACGTTGTCAGGTTGTGGATTCCATTGAAAAATCAGTGATGATTTATGATGCTATTTTACATACAGGCAATCCCATTTTAGATACTGTTTTAACGGAGAAAAGCCTCGTTTGCCAGGAAAACGGGATTCGTATGCATGGAATCATTGATGGGAAATTGCTTTTTTTCATGGATGCCATTGATATCTACACGCTGTTTGGAAATGCACTTGACAATGCGATTGAGGCAAATCGGAAGGTGGAAAAAGAAAAGCGCTGTATCAGTATTCTGATTCATGAAAAAGTAAATCTGATCTTTATACAGATAGAGAATCCATATACAGGGGCATTGCAGATGAAACATGGTCTGCCACAGACAAGTAAGCAGGATAAGTATGAGCATGGATATGGCATGGAAAGTATCCAGACCATGGCAGAGAAGTATGGTGGCTTTTTAAAACTGGAGACGGGACAGGATATCTTTGTGCTGCGTATTACGATTCCACAGAGTCGATGAACCGATTACGACGCAAAAGTGACAGAACAGGACACAGTTTGTTCATAAATACAGAAGATATGCTAACCTCTTTTTTACAAAGATGCAAAGTAGCCTTATGTGCGCTGTTGCAAATGTAAGAAGGAGGTTTTGTTATGCGAAAAAAAGAAAAGAAGCAGCCAACAAGAAAAAGCAAAATCATTAAGACAGTCATTTCTGTTCTGTTGATTATTGTCATGGTCGCAGCAATCGTGGCTGCCAACACTCTTTTGACGGACAACAATCGTATGGTAAATGCCATGACGGGGGCGAATGACTCTGTGATTGATAACTCAGGCGTAGATACCAAGGGATTGGATCTGGACTACAATAAGAGTGATTATTCGAAAGACAAGATAGGAGAAGCAGAGGATGCGCTGGCAGAACAAATTGCAGATGAGGGAATTGTTTTGCTGAAAAATGAGGGGAATGCGCTTCCACTTTCCAAAGATACGCCAATCAGCTTTTTTAGCAGAAATGCGGTGACAGTAGCAACGCATGCGGGAATAATGGGCTATGGCAGTGGAACATTAAAAGAAGATTTTGAAGCAGATGGGTATACCGTAAATAAGACGCTTTGGAAGTTTTATGACAAGGGCGAGGGATCTTCTTATGGACTGGGCTCAGGATCTATCAGTTTTGGTGATGAAGAAGACTTTGCCATCAATGAGTGTCCATTGGAAAAAATCACGGCAGACGACAAGGTGGTAGACAGCCTTTCCGGTACGACCGCAGTCTATGTTTTAAAGAGAGTGGCTGGTGAAGGACGTGATATGCCGCGTTCTATGTATAATCATACAGACAAGGCAGAGGATCAGACGAAGTCTTATCTGGAGCCGGATTCCGTAGAGTTGGAGATCTTATCTTACTTAAATGATAACTTCGACAATGTCGTATTGGTTGTCAATTCCAATGCTGCTTTAGAGTTGGATTGGGTGAAAGATTATGCCAATATCAAATCGGTTGTTTTGGCACCAAGTGGTCTTTCTTCTTTGCCAAAGATTTTAAGTGGAGAAGTAAATCCGTCTGGTAGAACGGTAGATACATTTGCGGCAGATGCGTTGGCATCTCCGGCTGCACAGAACTTTGGCGATTATCAATATTATGATGAAAATGGCGATGCAACCAAATATAACTATGTAAGTTATGAAGAAGGTGTCTATGTTGGTTATCGTTATTATGAGACACGTTATGAAGATGTGGTATTAGGACAGGGCAATGCGGGAGATTATGACTATGCTTCTGAAGTGTGCTATCCATTGGGTTATGGACTTTCTTACACGACGTTCTCTTGGAGCGCACCACAGATCACATGGAAAGATGGAAGCGCAACCGCTACCGTGGAAGTGACCAATACAGGATCTGTAGCTGGAAAAGATGTCGTAGAACTTTACGCACAAAGCCCATATACCGATTATGACAAGGAAAATGGTGTGGAGAAGCCGTCCGTAGAACTTTTGGCATACGCAAAGACATCTGTCTTAGAGCCGGGAGCATCGGAGATTGTTACCATGACCTTTGATGAAGAGCAGTTCAAGGCATATGATGCCAATGGGGCAAAGACTTATATCTTAGATGCAGGCACATACTACATTACTGCTGCAAAAGATGCACATGAAGCCATCAACAATATTTTGACAGCAAAGGGAAAGACAACCGCAGATGGCATGACAGCAGCAGGGGATGCTGCTATGGTAACTACTTATGAGCCAAAGAATGCAGACACCGATTTGACAACCTATGCTAAGGATACCTACAGTGGTGCAGAGATTACCAACCAATTGGATGATGCCAAAGGCGATGTGGCCTATCTGACCAGAAATGACTGGATGGGTACTTTTCCAACCCATGATGGGGAACCGACCGATGAGATCAGTACCTGGGGCAATGAGATCAATGGCAGTGACAAAGACGGCAATCCTGCATCTTATGTCTACAGCAAGACCATTGACGCAGATGGCTTAAAGGCATTAGATTCCTTTGATTCCGGTTCGCCGGTTGATGCATCCAAATTTGATGATGAGATTGTTTATGGAAAGAAAAATGATCTTACTTTGATCCAGATGCGTGGACTTGATTTTGATGATCCGCAGTGGGAAGATCTTTTAGATGAATTGACATATGAAGATTACTACAATACGATTGCACTTTCCGGATATGGTATTGAATATATTGATTCTATTGATATGCCATTCTGCACGGATGCCGATTCAGCAAACGGCTTGATTTATGGTGGAACCGGAAAATATTATCCAAACTCTATGACGTTAGCACAGACCTGGAATCAGGAACTGGCAAAAGAGATGGGAACCATGATTGGTAACGAAGCAATCATCGGCGGAATGGACGGCTGGTACGCCCCATCTATGAATATCCATCGTACACCTTTCTCAGGACGTAATGGGGAATACTATTCAGAGGATCCATATCTTTCCGGAGCAGTCGCTGCTAATCAGGTTTATGGTGCTGCAACCAAAGGTGTTTATGCATATATCAAGCATTTTGCATTTAACGATCAGGAAAACCATCGTGGTGACCGTGACGGTCAATACGGGCTTGCAACATGGCTTAATGAGCAGTCTGCAAGAGAAATTTACCTCAAGCCATTTGAAATGTGCATGAAACTGGGAGATGTTACATTAAATTATCTGGAGCAAAAGAGTGACGGCACTTATGAAAATGCGACAAGACAGATCCGGGCATGTCAGGCGGTTATGACAGCGTTTAACCGTATCGGTTATACCTGGACTGGTGGAAGTTATCCTCTTTTAACAGGAATCGCAAGAAATGAATGGGCGTTCCAGGGGATGATGATTACAGATAATGCGAATACAGGCGTGTTTATGGATGGATACCAGATGATTGAAGCAGGAGGAGACCTGAAGCTGACGTATTTGGCAGATTCTGCAAGGTTTGATTTTGATAAAAACGACGTGGCAACCTATCATTATGCAAGAGAAGCGATGCATCGTATCCTTTATACGGTGGCTAATTCTAAGGCAATGCTTGGTGCGATGCCGGGAACAGATTTTGTCGATGAACCTTCTGATACAGAAAAAATCACAATGGGTGTTGATGTTGTGTGCGGCATTCTGATTGTGCTTCTTGTGGTTACAACCGTATTACGTTTTGCTCCAAAGAAGAAAAAAGAGAATAAATAAACATAATGAAAACGAGCGGAGATCTAATCAATCATGGTATCTCTGCTTGTTTTTTTTCTACGGAAACTATATAATGAGGGCAGTGATAAAATACATGGTAAGAAGGGGCTTTTACTATGAAAAAGAAACAAAAGGTAGTACCGAATCAAGAGGAACAAAAGAAAATCAAAGCGGAGAAGATGAAAAAAACCAGAAAACCGAAGCAGGACAAGGCTGCGAAGAAGCCGGGAAAGCTGCATAAAACAAGCATCGGAATCAAAATCTACAGTAGTATGGGGATTATGGGGCTTGCTTTTCTGATTGTAGTATTTGCTAATATATCAATTCTTGGCACGATAGAAGCGCGCAATGATAAATTGGTAAATACCTATATTCAGCTGGAAAGATATAAGAGTCTGACTGCTGAAGCATATCAGCAGACGGCGAAGTATGCAGAATCCAGTGTAAACCGTCCGAAAGAAATAAATTTCACTGGTCTGGAATCTTCCATTGAAGACGTTCGCAAAAATATGGCGATTACACAGGAATATGCCGAAAAGACACAGGATAAGAATTTGATCAATGGTGTGGAGTCCTGGAATATCAAGATGGAAGTCTTTTTGGGTTCTACAGAACAGATTTTACAACAATCCCGCAAGGGTGATACGGCAGGAGCAACACATACGTTATCTGCCCTGGGAAGTTCCTATTCTTATGTAAAGATGGCACAGGATGGATTTGAAACTGTGTTTAATACACAGTTAGCAAAATTGGAAAAGGCAAATACGGAAGCAATCAGCCGTATTCGACAGATTAATTACATTTGTTCGGGATTGGTGGTTCTTGTTATTATCAGTATGATTTTGGTAGTATATCGTACGATTGTGCGTCCTACAAAGAAATCAGGAGAACAGATTCGCCAGATTTCGGATAAGATTTCAAAAAATGAAGGTGATCTGACAGAGCGTATTGCTATTCGTTATGGCGATGAAGTGGGACAGATGGCAATGGGAGTCAATGGATTCTTAGATCAGCTGCAGAATGTCGTGCAAAGTTTAAAAGTGGAAGCGGACAAGATGACGGCATCGGCACAGGAAGTACTGGATTCCGTAGATTCTTCCACAGAGAATGCAGATCATGTCTCAGCGGCTATGCAGCAGATGGCAGCCAGCATGGAAGAAATCGCAGCAACACTGAGCGCAATGACAACAGGAAGTGAAGCAATTTTACAAGAAGTGCAGAATATGGTGACAAGTGCTGATGAAGGTGTAGAACTTGTGCAGGAAATTAAAGAACGTGCACAGATGCTTCATGAGGAGACGATTTCTGATAAGCAGGAGACAAGCGGTCGTGTAGTAGAGATCCGCGATATGGTGGAAGATGCAGTAGAAGAGAGCCGCAGTGCAGAGAAGATTTCGGAATTGACAGGCGATATCTTAGATATTGCAAGTCAGACGAATTTGTTGGCACTGAATGCTTCTATTGAAGCGGCAAGAGCAGGAGAAGCAGGTAAAGGATTTGCTGTTGTGGCAGATGAAATCCGTCAATTGGCAGATAACAGCCGCGAGACAGCAAATAATATCCAGGATATCAGTAAACTGGTTATTGATTCTGTAGAAAAATTGGCTTCTCTTTCACAGAACATGCTTGCATTTATTGACCAAAAGGTTATGCAGGATTATGATGGCTTTGTTACGGTAGTGGAACAGTATGAGACAGATGCAGACAGTATCAACAAAGTGCTGAGTGAGTTCGCAACAAAGATTGATGAGATCCGCAATACCGTTCAGGATATGAATCATGGTATCAATGATATCTCTACAGCTATCGATGAAAATGCGCAGGATGTAACAGGAGTTGCACAGAGTGCAGTATCACTGGTAGAAGCAATGACAAAGATTCACCAGGAGACAGAAAACAATCAGGCGATTTCACAGGAATTGAATGCACAGGTAAATCGCTTTAAGAGAGTATAATGGAAAAAAATTACAAACTAAAAATAAGTTATGATGGTACGCGGTATTATGGCTGGGAACACCAGCCGGATCGCGAGACCATTCAAGGCAAATTAGAAACCGTTCTGGCAAGAATGGTGGATAAGGATATGGTAGATGTGATTGGCGCGGGTCGTACAGATGCAGGAGTACATGCTCGCGCCATGATTGCAAATGTGAGGTTGGAGACCCCCTTATCTGTAGAGGAGATTCGTGATTATATGAATCGTTATCTTCCAGATGATATAGCGGTGTTAGAAGTTCGTGAGGCATCCGAGCGTTTTCATGCCAGATATAAAGCAGTTGGGAAAACATATCGTTACACATGTTTTGATGGTCCCGTAAAGCCGGTCTTTGATCGCAAATATTATACAGCACTCGATCAGGAGCTGGATGTAGAAGCGATGCAGGAGGCTGCTATGTATCTGGAAGGGAAACATGATTATAAGAGTTTTTGTGGAAACAGCCGAATGAAAAAATCGACGGTGCGTATTGTGGACACGATTCAGATTCAAAGACGGAAGGGCTATGTGTATCTTACGTTCCATGGCACGGGATTTTTACAAAATATGGTTCGCATTATGGCGGGAACTCTGATGGAAGTGGGGCTTGGCCGCATGCAGGCGGAAGAAGTGCAGGATATTTTGGAAGCATGTGATCGAAAAGTAGCAGGACCGACAGCACCGGCAAAAGGGCTTTGTCTGATACAGGTGGACTACTAAGGGGAGATGTACGAAATAAAACAAAAACGACATCAGGCAGAAAAGTCTGGCGGAAAATGAAGGATGAGTGAGGGTTTTTTAACCTTCACTCTTTTTTGTTATGGTGACGAAGAAAACACATCGGACTTGCTCGAATGTATTTGACGACCGATAATCAGCTGATAGCTGTATGAAATTTCTAAAACTATGGATAATATACAAAAAATAAAAACGAAATTTGGTGATTATTTATGACGGAAAGTGATTGAAAATGACGGAAAGTGATTGTATAATACAATCATCAAATGAATGGTTTTGAACGAAAATGAATGGAAGTGATTATATGCTTACAGAAGAAAGATTTGCGAGAATATTGAACATACTAGAGGAACATGGTTCTGTGACGGTTACGGAATTGATGGAACAGCTGCATGCTTCAGAATCGACGATTCGACGAGATCTGAATACATTGGATGCCAGGGGACAACTACTTAAGGTGCACGGGGGAGCGATGCAAAAAGATGCGTCGTCTTACCGTACGCAGGATGATGACATTTTGCTTCGAAAAGAACTGAATGTCGAACAGAAAGTGGCGATTGCCCGCTATGCTGCGCAGCTGATCGTAGATCATGATGTGGTTTATCTGGATGCCGGTACGACGACAGAGTTGATGATTGATGCACAGATGAATAGAAATGCATTGTATATAACAAATGCAATCGGTCATGCAAAGAAATTATCAGCACTCGGATGCACCGTTTATTTGCTGGGCGGTGAGTTTAAGGGGACGACCGATGCAATTGTTGGAGAGGAAGCTGTTCTTTCCATTGCAAAATATAATTTTACAAAAGGATTTTTTGGAACCAATGGCGTGACAAAAGAGCAGGGATTTACGACGCCGGAAGTAAAGGAGGCTTTGATTAAACGAAGAGCCATGGAACAGACAAAGAAAGCTTATGTTTTGGCAGATGCCAGTAAGTTTGGCGAGATTTCGACTGTGACATTTGGCGCGTTTACAGATGCAACCATTCTGACAAATCAAATAAAGCAGGAGTATAGAAGTTTTTCAAATATCAAGGAGGTGGAAGAATGATCTATACAGTAACATTTAACCCTTCGCTGGATTATATCGTATCCGTAGATGATTTTACATTAGGGCGTGTGAACCGGACAAAGACGGAAATTATTTACCCGGGAGGAAAGGGGGTCAATGTTTCCATGGTGCTGAGGAATCTGGGGCATGACAGTCATGCGCTTGGTTTTGTGGCAGGCTTTACAGGACAGGAAATTGTGCGGCTGTTAGATGAATGGGGCGTGCAGTCTGATTTTATTCGTGTAGAGGAAGGGATATCCCGGATCAATGTAAAGCTCCGTTCCAACGAAGAATCGGAAATTAACGGACAAGGTCCTGCGATTGCAAAAGAGCATATCAAACAATTGTACCAGCAGTTGGATCATCTAAAAGATGGGGATGTGCTGGTGCTAGCCGGAAGCATTCCGGATGTGATGCCGGATGATATTTATATGGATATCATGAAACATTTGTCAACAAAGAAAATACACATCATTGTGGATGCAACAAGAGATCTTCTAGTCAATGTTTTGCCATATCATCCATTCTTAATTAAGCCAAACAATCACGAATTAGGCGAGATTTTTGGAGTGGAATTAAAGGGAAAAGACGATGTATTCATTTATGCAGCTAAGTTGCAGGAGCGTGGTGCGCGAAACGTACTCGTATCTATGGCTGGTGATGGAGCTGTTCTTTTGACAGAGGATGGACAGAGATTTGAAAGTATGCCACCGAAGGGAAAAGTAGTCAATTCGGTTGGCGCAGGGGATTCTATGGTAGCAGGATTCCTCGCTGGATATATGGAACAACATGATTATGCAAAAGCATTTTATACGGGACTGTGTGCGGGAAGCGCATCCGCATTTTCAGAGGAACTGGCAACCAGTGACGAAGTCCATGCTTTGTTGCATAGTATCGGCAGATAATGCCTTGCGCATTGTTTTATAGGAAAGGGAAAAGGAGGAACCATACATGAAAGTGAGAGATTTGCTAAGCGTAGAAAGCATTCAGCTGCAAGGAACACCAACAGGCAAGGAAGATGCTATCAGACAGATGGTGGATTTGATGTGCAGACGCGGCAATATCGCAGACCCAGATCGTTATTTGCAGGGGGTTTTTGCAAGAGAAGAAGAAGGAACAACAGGTATTGGGGAAGGAATTGCGATTCCCCATTGTAAATCAGATGCTGTAACGGCACCGGGGTTAGCAGCTATGGTTGTGCCACAGGGGGTGGAATATGATGCATTAGATGGCGAACCAGTGCATATCATCTTTTTGATTGCAGCGCCGAATACGGAAGAGAACGTTCATTTGGATGTATTAAGTCGCCTGTCTGTACTTCTGATGGATGAGCAATTTACAAAAGATTTAATGAAGGCAAAAAGTCCGGAAGAATTTTTGCATGTCATTGATGTGGCAGAAGCAGACAAAGAAGAAAAAGAAGAGGCAAAAGCTTCTATAGAAGAAGTTCCATCAGAAACGGAGACATTTGTTGTTGCTGTTACCGGATGTCCGACGGGAATTGCACATACGTATATGGCTGCAGAAGCACTAGAAAAAGCAGCAGCTGCAGTGGGCTGTCGGATTAAGGTTGAGACCAGAGGATCTGGTGGTGCCAAAAATGTACTTACAGATGCGGAAATAGCGTCCGCCAAGGCGGTTATTGTTGCGGCGGATACAAAGGTTCCAATGGATCGTTTTGATGGCAAAGCCATGATCGAGTGTAAAGTTGCCGATGGTATCAGTAAAGCAACAGAATTGGTGGAGCGTGCGATGCGTGGAGATGCGCCACGTTATCATGCCAGTGCTGCTAAAAAAGAAACGAAGGTAGAAAAGACCCAGACGGATAGCGTAGGACACCAGATGTATACACATCTGATGAATGGTGTATCTCATATGCTTCCATTTGTTATTGGCGGTGGTATTCTGGTTGCACTTGCATTTCTAACCGATACCTTGATGGGATATGGTGCGACCGGTGGATCTGCTTTTGGAACTTGTACACCAATCTCTGCATTCTTTAAATACGTCGGTGGACTTGCCATGGGCCTGATGGTGCCTGTTCTTTCCGGATACATTGCCTATTCCATCGCAGATCGACCAGGTCTTGCCGTAGGCTTTACAGGAGGGCTTTTGGCAGCAAATGGTAATGCACTTTTTACCAGTTATGATTGGAGTAATCTGGGCGGATTCAATGAATTTGTTGGAAGATTTGCATTTCAGGGGGAAAACGGAGGTACAACCGTATCTGGATTCCTGGGAGGTATCTTAGTTGGATTCCTGGCAGGTTATGTTGTACTGGGATTAAAGAAACTTTGTGCCAAGCTGCCAGATTCTTTAGAGGGTATCAAACCAACATTGATTTATCCTCTGGGAGGTATGTTGATTGTCAGCATCTTAATGTGCTTTATCTTCAATCCAATCATCGGATTGATCAATACAGGATTTTCGAATATGCTGACAGGCCTTGCGAATGCAGGAATGTTGACTTTGCTCGGGTGTTTGCTTGGAGCGATGATGGCTGTCGATATGGGAGGTCCTATTAACAAAGCTGCTTACGTTTTTGGTACGGGAATGCTTGCAACAGCATCGGATTTGATGGCAAGTGGTGTACAGTCAACCGATATGACGGTACAGGCGTGTTACATTGCGATGGCTTCTATTATGGTCGGCGGTATGGTTCCACCGATTGGTATTGCACTTGCCTGTCAGTTCTTCCCGAAGAAATTTACAGAGGCAGAGCGTGGATCTAAAATCTCAAATCTTGTTATGGGATGTTCGTTTATTACAGAGGCAGCCATACCTTTTGCAGCAAGTGATCCGGCACATGTGATTCCATGTACGCTTGTTGGTGCAGGCGTGGCGGGTGGTCTGAGTGCATTCTTTGGGTGTACCTTAATGGCACCACATGGTGGTATTTTTGTATTCGCAACGATAGGAAAACCGTTGTTTTACATCCTTTCCTGGGTGATCGGTTCTATTATAACAACCGTGATGCTTGGTTTTATCAAAAAGGATGCACAGGAAGTTTAACTTTGATATAGATGGTGCTTTATTGCCATCTTAATGATAAAAAAGAAAGATTTTAAGGAGGAAATTATCATGAAAGAAATCGTATACACAATTACAGATCCAGAGGGAATCCATGCAAGACCAGCAGGTATCCTCGTAAAGGAAGCTGCAAAGTTTTCCAGCAAAATTACCATCGGAAAAGATGGAAGAGATGTAGATGCGAAGAGAATTCTTGGTGTTATGGGACTTGGCGTGAAATGTGGCCAGGAAATTGTTTTGAAGGCTGAGGGAGAAGATGAAGATACAGCAATCGAAGCACTTGGTACATTTTTAAAGGAAACCCTATAATTTATTGGCTATATAGGGTACAATAATAAAAAAGAATATTAGATGGCGGATGTTTGTTATGCTATCCATGCATTCGTTTGATGATCGCCCGTCGTCCCTGACTGCGCTGTGGGATGACGGTATAGAGAAAGACCACCTTTACAAGAGTAGAGGTGGCTTTTTAGTAGAGAAAAAAGGGATACTCTTTCTTGTGTTCCTGTGGTAAGATAGGAACGGAAGAAAGAAGGTAGACAAGAGATGAAATACGATATTGTTTTATTTGATTTGGATGGAACACTTTTAAATACATTGGAAGATCTGGCAGACAGCGTAAATTATGTCATGGACCAGATGGGATATCCGCTGCATTCGTTGGAGGATATCCGTAAATTTGTTGGAAATGGAATTCGAACACTGATGATAAAGGCAACGCCGCAGGGGGAGGAGAATCCTCGCTTTGAAGAAGGCTTTGCCATGTTTAAGGCATATTATCTGACGCACAATCAGATCAAGACCAGACCATATGATGGTGTGATGGAACTGTTGCACGATTATGAAAAAGAAGATGTGCCGATGGCAATTGTCACCAATAAGAATCAAGAGTCGGTAGATGTGCTGGTGCGCGATGTCTTTCGTAATCATGTGCGGGTTGCCGTGGGAGATAATGGCGTTCGTGCAAGAAAACCGGCGGCAGATCCGGTAGAGGAAGCACTTCGCAGATTGCGCCAGATTTATGCAGATCAGGCATGGGCACGTATGGGCGGAGATGAGGCACTTACAGAAGCCGATTGGTTGGAATGGATAAAACCACATGTTTTATATGTGGGGGATTCTGAAGTGGATGCAGCAACGGCAGAAAATGCCGGCGTGGATTGTGCCCTTTGTGCATGGGGGTTCCGCGAAGAGGCGATGCTTGTGACATTGCCACATGCAGTGTTGTTACATAAACCATTAGAATTAGTAACATTTATGAGGGGGTAATTATGGGAGTGAAAAAAGCGTATTGTCGTGTGTATCAGTGGGTTTATAATATTGGGATGAAAGCGATCAAATGGAAAGAGCCGGAACGTGTGGATGGCGTGGATAGCTTTCACAGCATACCGGAAATTTTGGAGCAGGCTGGTGTCTGGGCACCAATGATTGTTACTGGTCCACGTATCGGCAAAAGTGGGTTTTTGAAAGATCTTTACAATGAACTTTCGGAGCGATCGGTGATTTATGACCAGGTGCGTCCGGATCCTACGATTTCACAGATTGAAGAGATGTATAGCGTTTATCAGAAACATGAATGCGATAGTATCATTGCCATTGGCGGTGGCTCCAATATGGATGCTGCAAAGGCTCTTGCGGCAAGGGTCGCGCGCCCGGAGAAAACTTTGCAGGATATGCGTGGTCAGTTAAAAGTTGGACGGGAAGTGCCATTTTTTATTGCGGTACCAACGACGGCAGGAACAGGCTCAGAGACAACGGTTGCTGCGGTTGTGACAGATGATACGCAGAACCGAAAATATGCAATTAATGACCCGGTGCTGGTTCCGGATTATGCTGTGATGGATCCGAGTCTGAGTGTTTCTTTGCCAGCAGATATGACGGCTACAACCGGAATGGATGCACTGACGCATGCAGTGGAAGCATATTTGAATTGGACGTATGGTACAGAAGAAACAACGGTATACTGTGAAGAGGCTGTGGCTGCAATTATGGAATTTTTGCCGGAAGCATATGAACAGGGAGATTCGTTGGAAGCCAGAGAAGAGATGCTGATTGCGTCTTTTAAAGCAGGTGCTGCTTTTACCAGAGCTTGTGTTGGAAATGTACATGCAATCGCGCATGCAGTTGGTGGACTTTATCATGTGCCACATGGGCTGGCAAACGCTGTGATTCTTCCAATTGTACTTGAGGATTATGGTGCGGCGATTTACAGCAAATTAGCACATTTGGCTACCATTTCACAAGTTGCAAGCGAAGGAACAGAAGAAGAACGGGCAAAAGCTTTTATTGCACATATCCGCCAAATGAATGAGCATATGGGCATCCCGGAGCATCTATCACAGATTCAGGAAGAAGATATCGAAAAAATGGCGAAATGGGCAGAACAGGAAGCAAATCCGCTTTACCCTGTGCCTGTAGTATATGATAAAAAGCATTTTGAAGGAGTGATCCAAAAAGTTGCTGGAAAGTAGGAGGCAGAATAGACTTGATTAATATTTACAGAACAGACGACCGTATTATCTCCGAAATAGACCAATACATGGCCGGTGCCTGGGTGAAATTAACAGCGCCGACATTAGAAGAATGTGCTGAAATCAGCGATCGCTTTCATATGGATATTGCAGATGTACGAGCTGCCCTTGATGATGAAGAAAGCTCACGTATCAATTTGGAAGATGACTATACATTGATTCTGGTAGATATTCCGTCAGCAGAGATGCGTAATAACCGTCATTCCTATACGACAATTCCATTGGGAATTTTGATTGCAGAAGATGTGGTGATTACCGTGTGTGCGGAGGAAACCGCTGTACTCCGTTCTTTTGTAGAGCAACGAGTGCGTGACTTTTCCACAAAAAAGCAAATGCGTTTTACGTATCAGGTTTTATATAATGCCTGTATGGTATACCAAAGTTTGCTGCGTAGTATTGATCGGAAACGTACAGAAATTGAGGAACGTATTGATAAAAATACAGAAGATGTAGATTTGATTGATTTGCACGAATTGGAATCGAATCTGGTGTACTTTGCAACATCCCTTCGTGCGAATGGTGTGGTTTTGGATCGATTGACACGATATGGAAGGCTGCGCCAGTATTCAGAAGACCAGGAATTGCTCGAAGATGTGATTATAGAAAACCGACAGGCGATTGAGATGACACAGATTTATCGAGATATTATCAATGGTACAAGAGAACTGATGTCCACCGTGATCAATAACCGTTTGAATAATGTTATGAAATATCTGGCAGCGATTACGATTGTTATGTCTATTCCTACCATCATTTCAGGACTTTGGGGGATGAACGTTGGCGGTAAATGGATGCCATTTTCATCCACCCCACATGGATTTGCAATCATATGTCTGATTACATTACTTCTTTGTGTTTTTGTTATGTTATGGCTGCGCAAGAAAAAGATGTTATAGCATTAAGAAAAAGAAAGCTTTGCCTCTGCAAATTGGTATTCTATTTCACGGAATACCTGCATGATACGAGGGTCAAAGGATATGCCGTCTTCATCCAGCAGGATAGAGACGGCTTTTTCGTGTGAAAAAGCATTTTTATAGGTGCGCTGGCTGGTAAGAGCATCGTAAACATCAGCGACAGCGAGAATACGTGCACTTAAAGGAATTTCCTCTCCAGATAGACCTTTGGGGTATCCGGCACCATTCCATTTTTCGTGATGATAATATGCCATATCTCTGGCATCATTTAAAAAGCTGTCTTCTCCGACAATTTCAACGGCATGCGCGAGCGCCTGTCCTCCAAAAGTAGAGTGCTGTCGCATGAATTCCATTTCTTCCGGACTGAGACGGGAAGGTTTTAGCAAGGTGTTGTCTGAGATGCCGACCTTGCCAAGATCATGAAGTGGGGCGCCACGGAGCAGACGAGCTTTGTAATCGGGTGTTATGGTTTCGGGAAACGTATGTGCCTTGTCCAATGCATTGAGCAGGATCTCAAAATATTTGGCGGTGCGTCTGACATGAGAGCCGGTAATACCATCCCGGATGTCAAGCAGGTCGTTTAAGCTGGCAACCAGTGCTGTCTCCACGCGTGCCACCTGCTCTGTTTTTTGCATGATGATGTCTTCTAAATGATCCTGATAGTTTGCCAAAGCAAGCTGGGTGCGAATGCGCGTACGCATGATCTGTGGCTGGAAAGGCTTGTGGATATAGTCTACGGCACCGTGTTCCAAGCCACGGATTTCGTCATCAATATTATTTTGCGCGGTAAGAAAGATAATCGGTGTATCTTCGGTCTGCGGCAGGGAACGGATGGCTGCCATTGTCTCGAACCCATCGATTTCCGGCATTTGAATATCTAAAAGAATGATGTCCGGGGTGTGTTGTTCTAAATAACGCAACGCCATCTTACAGGAATTGACGGTAATGACTTCATAATAATCGTCAAGGGCTTCCTTGGCAGTTCGTAGGTTGATTCCATTATCATCAATGATTAAAACTTTTTCCATGTGATACCAAAACTCCTTATATCATATTTGTATTATCTGTATTTTATAGAGAGGTTTTTAGTCCTTCTCCTGCAAAGCGTCCGCTGGCTCCACAAGGGAGTGTTAAGCCATTGCAGGAAACAGGAAGACCAATCTCTTCGGCGGCAACCGTTCCGCTCAATTTTTGTAAAGCTGTAGAAATCATATAATGAAGCACAGCAGGTTGTAATCCTGTCGTATAGGAATTTACCAAAAAGAAGAGAGGCTTGTCTGTAAGAAGTTGTGCGCACAGTTCAATCAAAGGAAAAATAGCATCTTCGATTTTCCAGATTTCGCCCTTTGGTCCACGGCCGTAGGAAGGTGGATCCATGATGATGGCATCGTAATGATTCCCACGACGGATTTCACGTTCCACGAATTTTTTGCAGTCATCAACAATCCAGCGGATTGGTGCATCGCCAAGTCCGGAAGAGACAGCATTTTCTTTCGCCCAGCTTACCATGCCCTTAGAGGCATCAACATGGGTGACAGCAGCTCCGGCAGCAGCTGCTGCGATGGTGGCGCCACCGGTATAGGCAAACAAATTTAAGACTTTGATGGGATGGTCCGGTTCTTGTTTCTTCCTATTATATATAAGCGTTGAAAACCAATCCCAGTTCACTGCCTGTTCCGGAAATAAACCAGTGTGTTTAAAACTAAATGGTTTTAAGTGGAATGTAAGCGTGCCGGTATGATTGACATAAAGGCTATCGTCGGCAGTGTGTGGCAGTTGGTAGGTAATGCTCCACTGCTCTGGCAAATCGAAAAATTCCCATTCGCCACCACCTTTTTTGCTGCGGTGATAATGTCCGTTTAATTTTTTCCAATCTGCTACTTTCTTTGGTGTGTTCCAAATAACCTGTGGGTCAGGACGAAGTAACGTGTATTTTCCCCAATGTTCTAATTTTTCGCCACCGGAACAATCGATGACGCCGTATTCTTTCCAATGTTTTGCTATCCACATAATGATATCCTCACATGATTTATTCTTTTTGCTTTGTAATTGCTTCTATATTATATATGAAGAAGAAGTATCTTGCCACTGAAATTATAGAACATGTGGATGAATTGGTATAAATGTAGTAGAATATGGAAAAATAAGGTTAAAAATAGCAATGAAATATTGTACAGAAAAAAATACAATATTTATTCAAAAACTCTTGCATGTATTGATTTTATCATGTATATTAAATATTGCTGTGACATTGATAGCGTTGAAGCGTGAGGTTGCTGCCGATTATTACCATAGTGATCAGGCAGGTTTTCCGTGGAGCGAATGTCAAGTTAGGAAACTGGCGACAAGTCACTGTACAAAATATAGTCTACCATTGCGTAGAGATACGTGTGTTAATCTTTAGGACACACACGGAGAAGTGTACAGTCACCGCTTGTCGTACTATTGAAATAAGTGCGAAGGAGGCGACTTTTTTTATGGCAACTCAGGTTATGAGAATCACACTCAAGGCATATGATCACGAATTGGTTGATGCATCTGCTAAGAAAATCATCGAGACTGTTAAGAAAAACGGATCACAGGTGAGTGGACCGGTACCACTTCCAACTAAGAAGGAAGTTGTTACAATCTTAAGAGCGGTACACAAGTACAAAGATTCCAGAGAACAGTTCGAACAGAGAACTCATAAGAGACTCATCGATATCATGACACCTACCCAGAAGACAGTTGATGCATTGCAGAGACTCGAAATGCCAGCTGGTGTTTACATCGATATCAAAATGAAGTAAGAAGTTAACAAGGTTAACAATCCGGTATAGGTTTATATAGAAGCAACATTTTTATGTTCCACTTATATTGCCTGTTCTAGGATGATCGCTATGGCGATCCGCTGTAGAAAAACAGGAGGAAAGAAAAATGAAGAAGGCTATTTTAGCAACAAAAGTCGGAATGACTCAAATCTTCAATGCTGATGGAGTTTTAACTCCTGTAACTGTTTTACAGGCAGGTCCTTGTGTAGTAACACAGATCAAGACTGTAGAGAATGACGGTTACGAAGCAGTTCAGGTTGGTTTCGTTGACAAGAAGGAAAAGGTAGTCAACAAAGATGCCAACGGCAAGAAAGAAATCAGAAACAGACATGGTGTTAACAAGGCTGAGAAGGGACACTTCGATAAGGCTGGTGTTTCTGGTAAGAGATTCGTAAGAGAATTTAAGTTTGAAAATTGCGCAGATTACAATCTTGCAGATGAGATCAAGGCTGACATCTTCGAAGAAGGTGACAAGATCGATGCTACAGCAATTTCAAAGGGTAAAGGATTCCAGGGCGCTATCAAGAGACTTGGTCAGCACAGAGGACCTATGGCTCATGGTTCTAAGTTCCATCGTCATCAGGGTTCAAACGGTGCTTGTTCTTCACCAAGTAAGGTATTCAAGGGTAAAGGAATGCCGGGGCATATGGGAAGCGTTAAAGTTACAATCCAGAACCTTGAGGTTGTACGTGTAGATGCAGAGAATAACCTGCTTTTAGTAAAAGGTGCTGTTCCAGGACCTAAGAAATCTTTAGTTACAATTAAAGAGTCTGTAAAGTCAGGTAAGTAATCGATAGTAGGAAAGGAGGAACTTTACGATGGCTAAAGTATCCGTATATAATATGGAAGGCAAAGAAGTTGAGACAATGGAACTTGACGATGCTGTTTTCGGTGTTGAAGTAAACGAGCATTTGGTTCATATGGCAGTTGTCCAGCAGCTTGCAAATAACCGTCAGGGAACTCAGAAGGCTAAGACACGTTCTGAAGTTCGTGGTGGTGGTAGAAAACCATGGAGACAGAAGGGAACAGGTCATGCAAGACAGGGTTCTACAAGAGCTCCACAGTGGACAGGTGGTGGTGTTGTATTCGCACCAACTCCAAGAGATTATTCATTCAAGTTGAATAAGAAAGAGAAGAGAGCAGCTCTTAAGTCTGCATTATCTTCTAGAGTAGCAGAAAATAAATTCGTTGTAGTTGATGAATTGAAGTTTGATGCAATCAAGACAAAGGATTTCGCAAAGGTTATGAGCAACCTTGGTGTTGAGAAAGCGCTTGTTGTTATCAATGATAACGATACAAACGTTGTTATGTCAGCAAAGAATATTCCTACTGTTAAGACAGCTTCAATCAGCACAATTAACGTATATGACATCTTAAAATACAACACAGTTGTTGTAACAAAGGATGCTGTTAATACAATTCAGGAGGTGTATGCATAATGGCTAATGTACAATATTATGATGTAATCCTCAAACCTGTAATCACAGAGAAGAGTATGAACGCAATGGCTGAGAAGAAATACACATTTCTTGTTCATCCAGATGCAAACAAGACAATGATCAAGGAAGCAGTTGAAAGAATGTTCGAAGGAACAAAGGTTGCTTCTGTTAATACAATGAATAACGATGGCAAGGAAAAGAGACGTGGCAGAAGCGTAGGCAAGACTGCTAAGACAAAGAAGGCTATCGTTCAGCTTACAGCTGATAGCAAAGATATCGAGATTTTTGCTGGCTTATAAGCCGAAAATAACCTGGTACATGTAAGCCAATAGGCAAGACATGAACCGGTGAGACTTATGTACAAGTTAAGTACGATAATAAACGTAAATGTAACGAAAGGAGAATTACAATGGGAATTAAAACATATAACCCATATACACCTTCCAGAAGAAACATGACTGGCTCTGATTTCTCCGAGATCACAAAGAAGACTCCTGAGAAGTCTCTTACAACTTCTTTGAAGAAGAATGCTGGTCGTAACAATCAGGGTAAAATTACAGTTAGACACCAGGGTGGTGGAAACAGAAGAAAATATAGAATCATTGATTTCAAGAGAAAGAAAGATGGAGTTCCTGCAACTGTTATCGGTATCGAGTATGATCCAAACAGAACAGCAAACATCGCACTTATCTGCTACGCAGATGGTGAGAAGGCTTACATCCTTGCTCCTGAAGGACTTACAGATGGAATGAAGGTTATGAGTGGATCAGAAGCAGAAGTACGCGTTGGTAACTGCCTTCCACTTGCAAACATCCCGGTCGGTACTTTGGTACACAACATTGAGATGTATCCAGGAAAGGGCGGACAGTTAGTTCGTTCTGCTGGTAATAGTGCACAGTTGATGGCTAAAGAAGGCAAGTATGCAACTCTTAGACTTCCATCAGGCGAAATGAGAATGATTCCTTTGAACTGTAGAGCATCTATCGGTGTTATCGGCAATGGTGATCACAACCTTGTTAAGATTGGTAAAGCTGGTCGTAAGCGTCACATGGGTATCCGCCCAACTGTTCGTGGTTCTGTTATGAACCCTAATGACCATCCACATGGTGGTGGTGAAGGTA
>OLFZ01000133.1_pt1 | contig 85910 bp, 67 predicted proteins | sample 1604861 | NCBI WGS metagenome assembly OLFZ01 (sample SAMEA3888895, study PRJEB22519) | human gut metagenome | biome: human gut; feature: human-associated habitat; material: faeces | place: Denmark | collected 2011 | reverse complement strand
TGCCCGCCCCTCTGGCCGGTTTCATGGCCCTGCCCGCCATGCAGCTGTTCAGCTACGAGATGGCCGATTATCTGGGCAAGGACGTGGACCAGCCCCGCAATCTGGCCAAGAGCGTGACCGTGGAATAACTATCCTGGAAGCAATATCAGAGGACTAATCAATGAAGGTACTTATCATGGCCGGAACAAGGCCGGAAGCAATCAAGGTTGCTCCCGTTATCCACGAACTCCGTAAACGTGACAAAATCACTAGTATTGTTTGCAATACAGGCCAGCATAAAGAAATGATTCAGCAAGCATTCGATGATTTTGATATTACGCCGGATTTGCATCTAGATGTCATGCAGCCAAATCAAACACTGGCCTCCTTATCTTCCCGCTTATTTGAAAAGGTTGATCAGACCTTAAAAGAAGAGCGACCGGACTGGATTCTTGTCCAAGGCGATACGACGACTGTAATGGTCAGTGCTATGTGTGCTTTCTACCGGGATATCCGCGTTGGCCATATCGAGGCTGGATTGCGTAGTTTCAACAAATGGGCTCCTTTTCCTGAGGAAGTAAACCGTGAAATCGTCAGCAAGGTTGCCGATCTTCACTTCGCTCCTACAAAAATGGCCTATGCGAATCTTATTAGAGAGGGTATCGATCCGGATGATGTCTTTGTAACAGGAAATACCGTCATCGATGCACTGCACTGGATGCAAAATAAAATTAAAGGACAGGATGCAGAGCTGCTTGATGCCCGTATTCTAAAAGCACTGCAAGAAGAAAAACGTATTGTCCTCGTAACAGGACATCGTCGTGAAAATCTTGGTGATGGCTTCATTGAAATTTGCCAGGCCGTAAAAGAATTGGCCTCGCGTTATAAGGATGTGATTTTTGTCTACCCGGTCCACCTCAACCCCCGTGTCCAAGAACCTGTTATGGAAATCCTAGGGAACCATCCCCGGATTTTGCTCTTGTCACCACTTTCCTATAAACCATTCATGGCTCTGCTGAATGCCTCCTACATGGTTCTTACCGACTCAGGTGGAATCCAAGAGGAGGCCCCGGCTCTTGGCAAACCCGTACTCGTCATGCGCGATGTGACCGAACGTCCTGAAGGGGTAAAGGCGGGGGTCTCCAAACTGGTCGGCCCACATAGCCAAGCCATCGTGCAGCACACGGCACGTTTGCTTGACAACGAAAATGATTATGCGGAAATGGCCCATGCAGAAAACCCCTACGGAGACGGTAGGGCTGCGAAACGAATCGTTAATGCCTTACTCGATCTTTAACCAAAAGGTTAAATATAGATCAACAATATTCAAGTTAAATGTGTATAATTTGAATATGAAAAACACATAATTTTATGGAGTGAGTCCACCATGAAAATTTCAGTTTTTGGCCTTGGCTACATTGGTCTACCTACCGCTACCATGTTTGCTGCTCATGGTGCGAACGTAATTGGAGTAGATGTCAACAAACATGCTGTTGACACTATCAACCAAGGCCATATCCATATTGTCGAACCTGGCCTTGAAGAGGTAGTGAAAAAAGTCGTGGAAAGTGGGCACCTCAAAGCTTCCCTTTCTCCTGAAAGGGCTGATGCCTTTCTTATTGCTGTACCAACTCCCTTTATAGGAGATCACGAAGCAGACCTTAGTTTTATTAAATCAGCAGCCACGGCATTGGCTCCCGTCTTGGAGAAAGGCAATACCGTCATCCTGGAATCTACATCTCCTGTGGGTGCCACTGAGACTATGGTCGGCTGGCTTAAAGAAATGCGCCCTGACCTTGCTTTTGCTACTGAGGATTCGGAAAACTGTGATATCTATGTAGCATACTGTCCCGAACGTGTACTCCCCGGCAAGGTGATGCATGAACTCATCGAAAACGATCGCATCATCGGTGGCATCAATAAAACCTCTGCGGAAAAGGCTCGTGAGGTTTATCGTATTTTCGTGAAGGGTGAACTTCTGGTGACCAACGCTCGTACAGCAGAAATGTCCAAGCTCACGGAAAACGCCTTCCGTGATGTGAATATCGCTTTCGCCAACGAGCTTTCCCTGATTTGCGATCGTTTGAATATCAATGTCTGGGAGCTTATCGAGCTGGCGAATCATCATCCTCGCGTCAATATTTTGCAGCCCGGCCCCGGCGTGGGCGGCCACTGCATCGCCGTGGACCCCTGGTTCATCGTAAGTAAAACACCTGATCTTGCCAGGTTGGTGAACACTGCTCGTCTCATTAATGATGGCAAGCCGGAATGGGTCAAGAACAAGGTACGCGAAGCAGTACTTTCTTTGATTAAAAGCGGCCGTGATGTGAAGGACATTCGCATTGCATGCCTCGGTCTCGCTTTCAAGCCCGATATTGATGACCTGCGTGAAAGTCCGGCTCTCCACATCACTAGAGACTTGGCAAAAGAATTCCCGGGGCAGGTCACAGCAGTAGAGCCGAATGTACAAACTTTGCCTGCTAGCCTCTCTGACTCAAGTGTTGAGCTCATATCACTAGAAAAGGCACTACAGGCGGATGTTATCGTATTGTTGGTAGATCATTCTTCCTTCAAAGCAATAAAAATAGAGCCTATCTCGGGTCAGTTTATTGTAGATACCAAGGGGATATGGATACAATAATTTAATATAACAAGGAGAAGGAAGTACAAATTTTTCTTCTCCTTGTTATATTAATAAGAATGACATGCCATTCAAATATAGGACATACAATCTCGAAAGCATGCATCCATTTTATTTACTATGGAGCTTTATTAAGATTCGTTTTGCAATATATACGGAGAAATTATGAATATTAAATATGAACGTCTTCTTGAGAATAGTGAAATCAATGATTCAAAGAAGGATTACAGCATCGTTGAATCTGAGAAAAGGCGCCTAGAAGCTCTTGAGCAGAGAAATAGAGCGGAAAGAGCTCTTGAACAACAAAAAAAGCGTGTTAGAGAATTAGAGTATCAGCTTTCTGAGATAAAAAAGAAACTGAAAAAGGAAAAAGAAAAAACTCGTGTTGCCATTGAATACAAGCGTAAGACGGAAAAAAAACTCGTTGCTATCAAACAGAAAATAGAGCGTATGGAGAATTGGACTTCGTTAAGACTGGGCAGAGCCATATTGAACTGCCGTAGTGTCAACGGTCTTATACGCTTTCCCTATGAGTTGTGGAAGTTATATAAAAAAAGTACTACTAAGAATAGAAACTTTACTAATACCTGTATAGAAAATAATACCTATTCTATTTCTTCTGGAATATATACTCCAAAGGGACAAAGACAAGATAGCGACAATCCTATTTTAAATAATGACCAGCAGATTTGGCTTGAAAAAATCCTTCAAGAAGCCTCCGCCATACCGAATAGTAACGGATGCCGTTTTTACAAGAAACTAGACCTGCGTGTAGGCATTATTTGCGATGAATTTTTTTACGATTCTATCAGAGATGCTGCCAATTTCATCTATGTTACTCCAGAAAACTGGCGTAAAAAAATTGAAGATGGGCTTGATGCCTTTTTGTATGTATCTGCATGGAGAGGAGTGCATGAAGAATGGAAAGGAGCAACATCTCTATATGCCCTTCAAAAAAGATATTATGCATTTAAATATACTGATAAATATAAAGAAGAAAACATTTCTTTTTGCCATCTTGGAACTCTTCAGGACGATATCATCGAACTTCTTGAAACGTGTAAATCCAAAAATATTCCCACGATCTTCTACTCAAAGGAAGATCCGCCGAATTTCTGGATGTTCCTTGAGCTTGCCAAGCACTGCGACTACGTGTTCACCTCTGCCCAGGAATGTGTAGATATCTATAAAGAGTATTGCGGACATGACAGAGTTGGTGCCGTCAGCTTCGGCATCAATCCGCAGATTCATAATCCTATAGGCATGCATGGGGTGGACAAAAAAAACGATGTAATCTTTTCCGGTTCGTGGATGAAAAAATACCCCGAACGCTGTGCTGAGATCTCAACGCTTTTCGACGGCGTGACGGCTTCGGGACATGCCCTGCACATTATCGACAGGAATTATCCGCACAACAGAAATTATTTTTATCCACGCCCTTACCTATCTTATGTTTCTCCTGCCCAACCCCACGACATCCTTCAGAAAATACACAAGATGTGTGACTGGGCCATAAACATCAATACAGTAAAAAATAGCCAAACGATGTTCGCCAACAGAAGTTTTGAACTTCAGGCAAATGGCGTTCTTATGATATCGAATTATAGCGTGGGGATGAACAGCATCCTTCCCAATATCTTCATTGCGACGGACAGAAGGGACATTAATGGCATCCTCAACAGTTTTACTGAAGAAGAAAAATATGAACGGCAGATTTCCGGTGTTCGTTCCGTGATGACGGGCCATACCTGCTATGACAGGATAGGAGCCTTTTTGCAATGTGCAGGGTACAGTACAGAACAGCCTGTACGCAAGGTGCTCGTTCTTGCAGACACCTTAAGCGAACATGTTTGCGAATGCTTTTCCAGGCAAACCTATGAGCACAAACAGCTTTATGCTGTAAATGACGTCGATTCTTCTATATTGAATGATTTTGACATAATCGCATGGTTCGCTGAAGATGCTGAATATGAAGAGTTTTATCTTGAAGACATGACAAATGCCTTCAAATATACAGCATGCGATTATGTAACGAAAGACGCCTGGTATGAAGGTAAAACGTTCCATAAAGGGGTTGAACATAACTACATATCCAGAATAGGCAGCAAGTACAGGACCATCTTCTGGCGTGAAGCCTTTTCACACGAAGAACTCGTGGCCATGCAGGACAACACAGAACGCAAAAATGGATACAGCATCGACCATTTTAACTATAATTCCCGCATGATGACGAAATCGGCCGTGAACAGGAACTATCTTCTTTCCGTTATCGTTCCCATCTATAACAATGGGCGCCATCTTTACGGTAAGTGTTTCTCAAGCCTCCGGCGTAGCTCCATGTTCAAGGAGATGGAGATTATCTTTGTGGATGATGGTTCCACGGATGCCTATACCCTGAAAATACAGCACTGGCTTGCCCGCCATTATGACAATATCCGCCTTTTTGCCTTTGTCGACGGCGGAAGTGGTTCAGCATCCCGTGCTAGAAACAAGGGGGTCGAACTGGCAACAGCGCCGTATATAGCCTTCCTCGACCCGGACAACGAAGCCGTATGTGACGGATATGCACAGCTGTATAAGGATGCAGTCGCGCATGGATATGACCTTGAGCTTGGAAATATGTATAAAAGCGGATCTATAACTACGCTTGCTGATTACTATAAGATAATCATGGACTCCTGCGGCGATGTTACTCTTCCGTGTAAGAATTTCCATCAGAAAACGAGGTTCATGTCGCCTAGTATTCAAGCAATGGTCATACAGAGAGACCTACTCATAAATAATGGCCTGCAACAGGTTGTAGGAGCTGCTGGCCAGGACACCTTGCTGGCGTGGCAGCTTGTACATTACTCGAAAAAAATGCGAGTACAGGACCTTCCCATACATATTTATTACGCACAAACAGCAGATTCCGTAACGAATATTGTCCGAGCAGGGTATTTTAAAAAGCTGCTCCTTCTTCAGAAAGATAAGGCAAACTGGCTTGTCCACTCCGGCAACATGGACACATTCATGGCCTCACGGTATGACTATTATACCGTTCACTGGATTATGAAAAAATTGAGTCAGGTCAGCAATGATGATATTATTGAATGCATTGATATCGTAAAGAAAATACATGATATCTATGCAAAATATTACAATAACACATCAATAGAAATCAATAGATTTGTAAAACTTTACAACCAAAAAAGATATGCTGATATTATATCCGACATAAAAATGGATTTACACACGACAATCATTCCGTCCATGAAAGATTTTTTTGCTATAAGAACAAAAAATTCTAGATTTAATATACGTCATGGACAGAAGGAAAAAATTCTTACGCTATATAATGATACCAAGTATGCTGCTGAGGATGAATATGCTTGGGCTATTTTTGATAATACCCTTAGCAGCAATAAAGTTTATTCGACAAAATATAGCCGAGAACAGACTTTTACCTTTGACTGTTCAAGACTTGAACCAGGAGTTTATTTTGTTCGCTGCTTCCTCAAGCATCAAAATGACAAAATTGCAGAGAATGTTGCTGCTATACAAATAGACAATAACGGACGCCTAAGAGTTGAGTAGATATAACTGAGCTTGACCTTGTTCACGTTAGCCAGATGTGAACAATGCAGACAGCATTGAGTGCAACGAGCAAGTGCTTACTGTCAATAAATAACAAAAGAGACTTTGCAATGAAGATTATGGAAGTCGAGGTTTTTGACCTCCGTGGTGACGGTACCATTATTTTGAAAACACGTGTAAAAGATGTAAGCGACTACATACGTTATGCCTGGTATGTGTATTACGGAAACCATCTCCTGTTCAAATCACAATATAGTAATAAACCATTTATGGAATACACCATAACATCGCTTGGAACATATCGAGTAAAGGCTTTTGTACTAGATAAGCAAACACAGGAAAAAGCTGTTGAAGAGGTTCTCATCACATTTGACAAAAAAACTTCTCCTCTTTTGTTCAAGATAACGGAAGCGAAGAGAACATGGTTCCCTATGGCAACACAACTTGAAGGAGACGTGTGGAAATTCTCCTTACGTGGTCCTTTGCCGGAACAAGCCGACTTTGCGTGGTACGTTTATGCTAAAGAAAGAAATGAACCGATATTCAAGGGAGATTACTCTACAGTGAGTGAATATTTGTACACATTTACATCTTCAGGACTCTATAAGATTAAGTGCTTTTGCCGCTCACGCATAGAAAAGACAAGTGCCACGACAGACTGGTTCAATGTGAACATTGACTAATATGGATGATGTGTTATATTTTCATATAATACTCCCAATGTAAATAAATCCTGAAGTATAATTTTCTTCAAAATTATTAGTTTTACTCCAGAGCCGCATCATCCGCGACTGACTCTGCAGCTAATGTGGGGGGGCTTGCACTAGACATACGAAATAAGCATTTTAGCGACTGCTGCTTTGTCAACTCCTCTTTCCTCAGTGAAGGAGGATGTTTCAATCATTAAGAAATTTTTGATAAGAATGCGTTCCATTATTTCAATCTAGGGCTGGTGAACTCATGAGTGAGATGCAAAAAGCGGACATCTCTACACTTGCATCAAAAAAATATACGGCATATCCTAGAAAGTAGTGTCTTTTCAAAAAAATGATGAGGAGACCTTTCTCCCCTACCGAACCTAGCGTGTATGCCATTGAATGGGATGGTATAACCTATGAACTGCGCATCTTCTATCAGCCGGAGAACAGGTAGGCCGTTGTATGGGGTAACGGCGCGATAGACAAGAGAAAGCATCCTATGCCTATCTTCCGGCATTCTTGGGGAAAGGAACTGGGCTGTAACATCATCTGGTATTTCGACCCCACGCTCTATTTGGGAGAGGCAAATTTGTGCTGGTGCTATGGTACCAATGCCCGCTGGTATTTGGAAGGTATTGCTTATCTTGTGTATATTATTGTAAACAGATGGCAGCTTTCCTTGCAGGATACGCTTTTCTTTGGATCCTCTGCCGGTGGATTTACGTCTATGTGCCTAGCAGTACTACTACATGGCAAAGCACTGGCAATTAATCCTCAGCTTGATTGCAGAAGGTACTTCTCAACGCACGTAAAGCGTTTTAAAAACAAGTATTGAAGATAGGCGAAGAGTTAATTCCCGAGCGTATTAGTGTGGCTGAATATATAAGGAAGGAAACTTATTTTCCTTCAATCCATATCATAGAAAATCTGCTTTCAGAAAATGACATGAATGATCAGCTTGCATTCTTTCTAAAAGAGATTTCTTTAAGCGATGAAGAAGGACCTCTTCGGCTACGGCTAGCTTTTTATAGAGATATCAAGGGACATGCTGGCTTGCCATCTAGTACTAAATGTATAAAATGGATTAGATAAGATATGCCTATTGTCGACAAGACGGAAGCGGTGCTACCTCCCAAATGGATACAGGCCTACGACTAGCAGAATGTTCCGTTATTTTGTAGTATAAAGACCGAGGCAATCTCCGGCCCTGTATGGCGTCTTATGCTAGAACTACCTTTGTTTACAGATGTACTGCTCGGCACCTCTATAAAAAGGACAGGGGGGTGCTGAAAAAATACCATACTCATCAAGCTCCATGTATACCTACACGTTCAAGAAATCTGAGACCTGTTGCATAAAGCTTTTTATCAAGAATCATGATTGAATAAAAAACATCTATTTCTTATGGTTTGCAGTAAGAGAATACGACAGCAGTCAGGCACAGACAAAGAACAATTGAACAAATGTAGTAATTTTTTGTTCGAGCAAAGAAAAAATAGCAGGAAATCTGCTCAACGCGCACGTTGACAGATAGACATAGCGGCGTTGATTTATCAAGACAATTTTCCGCTTCGGCAGATTTGGGCTACTGGACTGGATAACTACGTTTTATTATTCAAATATAAGGTTGGCGAACTCATGAGCGAAACAAAAAAGACGGATTTTACTGTCCATTCGTCAGGAAAACATATCATATATCCCCAAAAGGAGCTGCATTTCCATCAAATTGGAGTGGAGGACTTTTCGCCTGCTGAGCCGACCATCTATGCCATCGAATGGGATGGCGTTACCTATGAGTTGCTCATCCGCCGCCAGCCAGAGAGTAGGCAGGCCGTTGTATGGGGTAACGGAGATGTGAACAAGAAAAAACACTCCTTACCCATTTTTGATAGACATTCCTGGGGAAAGGAACTGACCTTCAACGGTATCTGGTACTTCGACCCCACGCTTTATCGTGGAGAAGCCTCTTTATGCTGGTGTTACGGCACCAATGACCGCTGGTATTTGAAAGATATCGCCTATCTTATCTATCTCATTTTGAGGAAATGGAACGTATCCTTGCAACAAGTGCTTTATTTCGGCTCCTCAGCTGGGGGCTTCACATCTATGATGTTAGCAGTACTACTGCATGGTAAAGCACTTGCTATCAATCCTCAGTTCGACTGTATGAATTTCTGGCCTCGCTTAGTAGGACTTTTTAAAAAACAGGTACTACGTTCCGGAGAAGAAGTTCTTCTTGAACGAGTCAACATTGTTGAACTCATCAAAAAAGAACATTATTGCCCTTCCATCCATATCGTGCAGAATCTACTTGCTGAAAACGATATGAAAAAACAAATCTCAGTACTTCTTCAGCAACTACCTCTATGTGATGAAGAGACTCCTGTTCAAATAGATTTTTATAAAAATGCCAAAGGACATTCCGGAATACCTTCAAAAGAGGAATGTCTGGAACTGATTCAGAAGGAGATACCCCTTCCTGACAAGGAACATACTCTTTTTACCCCTCAATGGTTACCAGAAATTGAATATCGGACAAATTGTTCAAATTCGAAAAAATTATATATTATCATTACCTGCGACACTGAAGACAAATATGGGAACATCCCATACCTATATGAATGTAACTTTGGAGAAAAAGGAAATTGCGGCGTTCAATACATTATGGAACAGCTTGAAAAACGCGGTATGCGCGGCGTTTTCTTTACCAATGTGTACGAACATGAAAATTTTACAGGAAAATACAAAAATTACCTTGAAAAATTAATCAGAAATATGACAGAGAGAGGTCATGAAGTAGGATTACATCCGCATCATGAAGGATTCATGGCTGATTTTTATAATAAAAATATTTTTTTATATGACTATGACGGAATTGAAAAAATAATCAGTTATGGCATTGATTTTATAGTCAAGCATACTGGGAAAGCACCGATTTCAATAAGAGGAGGCGGATACCGGTGCAATGATGAGATGTTCAAGGTTTTGGCTGATAAAGGAATAAAAGTTGATTCCAGTTGTTTCTACATGCACGGAGGAACAAGCAATAGGATACACCATTATCGTTCATTGAATCAGGTTTGCATTATAAATAACGTACTGGAATTTCCTGTCATATGTGTTTTCGATAACCAGGGAAGAGGGAAAAAATTTGATATAAATCAATTAAATATTGAGGAAATGAAAAATATCCTTGAAGCAATGAAACAAAGAAAAGATTTTTCAGCAGTTCAATTTATGTTCCATTCCTTTAGTTTTCTGAATCAGAAAGGTAAAGAAGGCGATATCCCAGTTTTTACATGCGGAACGCATAATGGCTATGGGATTCATCCCGGATTGATGAAACGATTCGAGCAGTTCCTGGATCATCTTCAGCAGGATCCGGATATAGAAGTCGTCACATTTGAACAATATCTAGAAAAGCAGCTCCCGTTGCCCTCCATGTGGGGCGATGGCTTGTTCCATACGGGAACGGAACTTAGCAAAAAGGCGGTAGAAAACTTTAAGGGCCGCAGGGGCAATACGCGAGCAGCTCTCTCCTCTTCTTCTGATGCAGAAAGGACATCCCTATATTTGCAGTGTGCTCTGCCCATGCCTCAGATGTATTTTGCAGATAATGCTATTCTTCGTATTGCTGACGGCCTGATACATAATCAACTTACTGTCTATACTCGTATTGAAGCCATGCCATATGATTTGGACAACTTTGACTGGAATACGGAGTTCTCCAATATCCCACGCACATTCCAGCTGTACCTTCAGGCCCTGAATCCTGTACAAATTCTTGTACGTGCATATGAGAAAACAAGAAATGTAGAGTTTCTGCGTTTTTCATGGCTTATGATTACTAATTGGTATAATTATGCAACAAATGAACAGGCAAATAGCAACCCTTTTACATGGGGTGACCATGCAACGGCATTGAGAGCAGAAAACCTGTTATATTTTGCCGAGCAATGTGAATATAACGGATTTTGGGCAGATGAATTTTATCAGCAGCTGCATGATATACTGTATATACATGGTGAAAAACTTCATGATAATACTAGATACACAAAAAACCATAATCACGGCATCATGCAGGATCAGGCTTTATTACATCTTGGCTATGTATTGCAGAAGCAGGAATGGATAGACCATGCCCTTGCCCGCCTCGAGACACAGAAGACGAATGCCTTCAATGAAGAAGGAATCCCTACGGAAAATTCTCCCGGCTACGCATTCCTCGTACCTTCTCTCTTTAAAAAAATCGGTGAGTTCCTCACCGCAAATAACAGTAAAAAGGGAAAAGAATTCATTGCCTGTGCAGAACAGGCAAAAAAGTTCCAAGGCTGGGTTATAAAGCCCAACGGTATACTGGCGCAAAAGGGAGATACCTCCAATTCTCCAGGATTACGCTACGGAAATATTTCCAAAATGGCACGCCAGGACGAGGCAACCTCTGTATGGTGGCCCCGTGCCGGGTATTATTTCTACCGCTCCAACAAGGACACTGAAGCCTCATACGACACATGGAAAATGTTCATTGCAGGATTCTGCAATACTGCGCATAAACATGCAGACGACTGTTCTTTCATGTTATACTCAAAAGGATATGAAATATTCACAGATTGTGGAATATATGGATATAAGAAAGACAATTTTCGAGACTATTTTACATCGGCACTAGCGCATAACACTATAATTGTCGATGGTCAGTCCTATCTATGTACAAAGAAGAATTCCAGCAAAACAGGCATGTGCGGGGGCATCATCACAAAGGAATATGACCATATACGCGCCTTCAACGATATGTATGAAGGAGTCCACATTGAACGCGACTTCTGCTCTTGCGACGATGTAACCATTCTTTACGACAGCATGAAATCTTCAACGTCACATCTCTATTCGCAGCTCTTCCATCTGGCTGAAGACATAGAGGTCATCAGAGCAGACTTCCGCGAGGTGCTTTTGAAAATCGCAGATAGCGGTTTTGTGGCTCGACTTCGTCAATATGGCTCTGATGGCACCCTCCATGTGCTGAAAGGCGATATGAATAAGCCCGGTTTCGGGTTGATATCCCGAGGAGAAGGACATATGGATGTCATCTCCACTTTAAAATTCGATGTTTCTACCTCAAGCGGCACGTTCATCACTCTTATCACTATCGAAGATGAAGTGGGAACTGTCCGTTTGCCCCACAGCAGTATACATGGAAATGACATACGCTGGCTGGAAAGCAAAAAGAGTTTTCAAGTGCAAGAGAATATGATCATCCCCTGCCGGGACGCTCTGCCCCCATTGCAGCCTGAAAAACTTACGGAAAAAGATATTCTTGCATTTCGCATAGAAAAGGAAGATGCTTCCGCTCTTACCTGCGACTTTGTTGTAGAACGGCCTTTGGCAGATGCCCAATATGCTTGGTATATCTATAAGCAAGGACAGAGTACTGCTGAGGTCAAAATTTCCTATGCATCTGCTGCTGTCCATACGCACAGGTTTGAGACTCGTGGTACATACCGCGTAAAACTTTTTGTCAAAACCAGTGAATGGATCAAAAGCGCCTTCTCGAATTGGTTCACAGTGGGCTAGGATAATCTAAAACGAATCCTTCGTGATATTTTGCAAAGAATACCGGAGAATTGACGCCCTAGGCTCCCCGAACCGTTTCGAACGGTGAAAGGTTGGATACAAGATGATGCGAAAACACGCAGAACGCCTCAGTAGCACCGGGTGACATGCCATATGTCTTTACACTATACTTGACGGTCTGCTAGTTTTCTACACAGGCGGGGCCCGGTCGTTCCCTTTGTGGAGGCCCCTAGCTCCGTCTGTTCCGGCTCGCCCCCCTTCGGTTGTGGAGTCAGCTCTGGGAGCACGGGATAGAGGCCTCGCCTACTTAGATTGCAGCGATCACGCCTTGCTACGCCTTCAGTGGGACATCTATAAGCGGGACATCCCATAGTGTTCTAAGAATAAAGTAGCGCCATTTAATTAAAGAACATATTTCCTAATAGAATATTGATCTATTTTATACAGGCAACTAGAGGCTACAAATAATGTAGAAATTTTCCATACTAAATCACAAATAACATATTTCAAACAGAATAATGATGAAAGCATTGTTCTACTCATTCCAAAGAAAAGCAATAATTAAGTCTAGCACTTTTGAAATGAAGGATGACACAATCTTCCCATCAAGCTTCATACTATTAAAAACTGACAACAACTAAAGATGAACAAGACATACTATGAAAACGCTCAAAATATTATCAATTACCGATGTCATTACATCAAATTCGCTACAATTCATATCTAAAAATAGACATATTTATCCGATATGGTATGACTTTCAACTTCTTTTTTTCCGCCCCGATGTCCTTTTTGTAGAATCGGCCTGGCAAGGATGGCATAACTGCTGGAAGTATAAGATCGCAGCCTATCCAGATCATCCAGAGCGCAACAACCAGGCGCTATTGCGCCTTCTGGAATCCGCCCGCCAAAAGCATATTCCTACGGTATTCTGGGATAAAGAAGGGCTAGTTCACTTCAATCGATTTATTGATTCGGCACGGCACTTTGATCATGTGTTCACTGTGGATGCTGATACCATCCCTAAATATAAAAAGGTGATGGGGGAGAAAGCTTCCGTGCATGTGATGCCATTTGCAGTTCAGCCTCGGTTCCACTCATTTGATGGCTTTCATTTTAAATATAATACGGCATGTTTTGCAGGCAGCTACAGCACACATGCTCATCCACGCCGACGTGCGTGGCAGGAAATGCTATTCCGAGCTGCACTTGATAGCGGATTAGGACTGCATATCTTCAACCGTAACTCTCACCGAAGATCGAAAATATACCAGTATCCTGCGTGGCAGGGCATACAAATGCATCCTTTTGTGCCAAATCCTCTGACAGCAAAAATATATAAAAACTATCTCGTATCGTTAAATGTCAATACTAATGAAGACAGTACTACCATGGTTTCGCGCCGTCTTGTAGAAATACTTGCCTGTGGGGGAATTGCCGTAACAACGCCTGCTCCTTCAGTTGACAGAGAATTTCATGAATTCTGTCACATCGTGCATGATTATAACGAAACACTTGAACTGTTTAATCGTTTAAAACATGGACCGTCCAAAAATGATTTAGAGCGTGCTAAAGCCGGTGCCGACTATATCGCGCGCCACCATACATGGGATATCAACCTAAAATTGATAAAGATATTGTTGGATTAAAATAGTACTGCAATTTTACATATCCTACTAGCATGGTGCATCAAAAAATTTATCTCTCTGGTTCATCCTTTCTGTCTGTTATCGCCGGCCCTTGTGCCATCGAGGGCCGGCAACAGACATTGGAGGCGGCCGCGGCCCTGAAGGAGATCTTCCTTCAGGCCGGTGTTCCTCTGATCTTCAAGTCCAGTTTCGACAAGGCCAACCGCAGTTCCGGCGCCTCCTATCGTGGCGTGGGAATGACAGAAGGTCTGTCCATCCTGGCGGAAGTGCGGGAACGCTACGATGTTCCCGTCATTACGGACATCCATTTGCCGGAACAGGCCATACCCGTGGCCGAAGCAGTGGACATGTTGCAGATCCCGGCATTCCTCTGTCGGCAAACCGACTTGCTGCTGGCCGCGGCGGCTACGGGAAAACCGGTGAATATCAAAAAGGGGCAGTTCCTTTCGCCCTGGGAGATGCGTCACGTGCTGGCCAAGGCCCGCAGCACGGGCAATGAGCGCATATGTCTGTGTGAACGTGGCAGCAGCTTCGGCTACAACAATCTGGTCGTGGACATGCGCGGACTGGAAATCATGAAGACGACCGGGCATCCTGTCATCTTCGATGCCACCCATTCCGTGCAGTTGCCCGGTGCGGGCGACGGCAAGAGCGGCGGTCAGCGGGAATTCGTGGCCCCCCTGGCCCGTGCGGCCGTGGCAGTGGGGGTGGCCGGGCTTTTCCTGGAGACCCATCCTGATCCCGATGCCGCTCCCTGCGACGGCCCCAACATGCTGCCCTTCACAGCCCTGCCTTCTCTGCTGGCCACGCTCAAGGAGCTTGATCGTATCGCCAAGGCAGGTATGGCAAAAATGGATAAGGAAGTTACGGTATGCGTACCCTAGCCGTCATTCCCGCCCGGTATGCCTCTACCCGCCTGCCGGGCAAGCCCCTGCTGGATATTTGCGGCAAGCCCATGATCCGGCGTGTCTATGAAGCTGTCCAGAAAGCCACCTTGGTGGATGCGGTGCTGGTAGCTACGGATGATGCCCGCATCGTCCAGGCCGTGGAAGACTTTGGCGGCCGGGCCATCCTGACCTCTTCCCGATGCGCTTCCGGTACGGATCGCCTTGTGGAAGTGGCCCGGCAGGAAGAGGCAGATATCTATCTGAATGTCCAGGGCGATGAGCCCCTGCTGCGCCCGGCCGATGTGGACAAGCTGGTGGAAGCCTTGCGTGACTGCCCGCATATGGCAGCTGCGACCCCTTGCTACAGAATCAGCTACGAGCAGGCCTGCGACCCCAACTTGGTCAAGATCGTACGTAGCGATAGCGGTGCGGCCCTTTATTTCAGCCGGGCCCGTATCCCTTTTGACCGGGACGAAGAAGGGACGGGCGCCTATTGGGGACATATGGGCATGTATGCCTATCGCTCGGACGCCCTGAAGATCTTCGCGGATCATGAGCCGGGGATGCTGGAACGCACGGAAAAACTGGAACAGTTGCGTCTGCTGCAGCATGGCGTCGGCATCCAGACCGTGGAACTTCCACCGTGCGCGCCGGGTGTGGATACGCCTGAAGACCTGGAGCGGGTCAGGGCCATCGTGGCGGGCAAAGAATTCTCTACTTCTGCGCCTGCGACGCCCGCTACAACTTCACTGGCAGACATCCGTCTGGTCATCACGGATGTGGACGGTGTACTGACCGATGGAGGGCTGTATTATGGCCCGGATGGCGAATGCATCAAACGCTTCCACGCTCAGGATGGTCTGGGCATGGTCATACTCCGCAAAGCGGGCATCCGCGTGGCGGTCCTGTCCGGCCGGGACTGTCCGGCCCTGCGCCGTCGTCTGAACGATTTGGGGATCGACATGTTCCGTCTGGGCAAGGTCGAAAAACGCGCAGCCTGCGAAAGCCTGCTGCAGGAGGCGGGCGTCAGTGCACACGAAGCCCTGTTTATCGGCGATGATCTGCCTGATCTGGATGGATTCGCCTGCTGCGGGCTAGGGGTAACTGTGGCCAATGCCCGGGACGAGGTCAAACGTGCGGCAGACATCGTCCTGCAAACCCAGGGCGGTCAGGGGGCCTTCCGCGAACTTGTGGATATGCTCCTGTCTCAACGATAAGGCTATTCGTATGACCCAAGGCAAATTCATCCCGACGGCGGCAACTGTCCTCTACCAGGAGGCAGACGCCCTGCGTGTACTGGCGGACAGCCTGGACACCGCTTTTGATGAAGCTGTAGACTGCTTGCTGCATATCGACGGACGCATCGCAGTTACTGGTATGGGCAAGAGCGGTCATGTCGCGCGCAAGGTGGCAGCTACCTTGTCTTCTACGGGCAGTCCCGCCTTCTTCATCCATCCGGCGGAAGCCAGCCATGGGGATCTGGGCATGCTGGCCAAGGGGGACGCCGTACTTGCCTTCTCAAACTCGGGAGAGACCCAGGAATTAACGGACATCATCGCCTATGCGGCCCGCTATCGCCTGCCACTTGTTGCCGTCACAAAACGGCCTGACAGCATGCTGGGAAAAAATGCCGATTATGTGTTACAGCTTCCTGATGTGAAGGAAGCCTGCCCTATCGGTTGCGCCCCCACGACATCCACCACCATGCAGCTTGCCCTGGGGGATGCTCTGGCTCTGACGCTCTTGCAGGCGCACGGCTTTCGCCCGGAAGATTTCCGGCGATTCCACCCCGGCGGGAAACTGGGGAAAAAACTCCGGCAGGTCAAGGAAATCATGCATGTGGGAGATACCCTGCCCCTGGCCGATCCGGATGCTCCCATGGGCGATGTCATCTACATCATGAGCAGCAAGGGCTTTGGCGCTGTCGGAGTCACAGAAAAAGGCAAACTGATCGGCTTCATCTCGGATGGAGATCTGCGACGCCATATGGCCCCGGACCTGTTGCAAAAAAAAGCACGGGACATTATGTCATTACATCCTTTTTCACTGTCGCCCGAATGTCTGGTGGAAAAGGCTCTGGCATTACTGGCAGAACGCAAGATCACCAGCTCCTTTGTGGTTGATCATGACCGTGTGATAGGATTCATCCATGTCCATGACATGCTGTAACCAAGGAAAAATGGTAATGAAACGTCTGCTTCCTCTCGTGGTATGCCTGCTGCTGGCAGCTTGTGCTCCCCGCAATAACGACCAGGCTGCTCCGGCGAACCAGCCTGTACTTTCTCCTGACCAGCAGATGGCCAACTTTTTGGGGGATAGCCATCCCGGCGCCTCCGCGTCTTTTTCCGGCACAAGCTACGGTGACTATGTGACGGTGACCACGCGCGAAGATTATATCTCTGCCCTCGGAGAGCTCTGCCGTGAAGGCCTTGTCAACAGCTCTGGAGGCATCACCCGTATCGCGGTCTGCCGTGACAAAAAAGAGCAAGCATGGCGTCTGGCTCCCCGTATCTTTCCTCAGGGGGCCCTTTAGGTCATGACAACGGCTCCCGCGCTGGATACGCAGGCACGCGTCATCCTGGCTCTGGCCTTGCGTGAAGTGCATACACTTTACGGCGGCAAAAGCCTGGGCTATCTCTGGGCCGTCATCCAGACAGCCTTTGGTGTAGCCGTGTTCTGGGGAATACGATATTTTCTCCATGCGTCTGCTCCTCACGGCATGACTATGTTGTCCTATCTTGCTGCAGGATTTGGGGTATGGAATATTTTTTCTAACACACTCATAAAATGTATGGCTGCTGTTGATGGAAACAGAGCACTGTTGACTTTTCCTCAGGTCACACCGCTGGACATCATGATAGCGCGTTGCCTGATTACCACGGCTACTCAAGTCGTCAGTATGTCAATCATTTTAATAAGTGGGAGCATCTTTGGCTATCCCCCGATTATCTCTGATTTAGGATTACTCATCTTTTGTATTTTATTAGCCTCATTTTTAGGTCTCGGCCTAGGCTCCCTATTGGGGTCGCTAGCAATCTATATGCCAGCTCTCCAACAAATAGTTCCCATGTTCATGCGTATCCTTTTCTTTACTTCAGGTATTTTTTACTCAGTAAGCGCTTTTTCTCATCGAATAGGGGACTTTCTGATGCTTAATCCCATCATGCAGCTCATTGAGCTTGTACGCATGGCATTGGCCAACGGCTATGTTTCCCTGTTTGCGGATTTCTGGTATGTGGTGCAGGTGACTCTGGGATCCCTGTTTTTAGGATTGCTGCTGGAGCGTTATGTACGCCGGAGAGTGACACAATGATCCGCCTGCGCAACGTGACCAAGACCTATCGTATGAAGGCCGGGCGCCGCCTCATCCTCGACGACCTGAGCGTAGACTTTGCCCCCGGTGTCAATGTCGGCATTCTAGGACGCAATGGGGCGGGAAAGTCTACCCTGATGCGCATCATCGGCGGCGCCATCACGCCAGATTGCGGCACCGTGGAGCGTACCAGCCGAGTCTCCTGGCCCATCGGCTTCAGCGGCTGTTTCCACGGTAGCCTCACCGGTCGGGAGAACTTGCGCTTTGTCTGCCGCATCTACAAGGCGGACATCCGACAAGTGACATCCTTCGTAGAAGACTTTACCGAACTGGAAGACTACCTGGATATGCCGGTCAAGACCTATTCTTCCGGCATGGCGGCCAAACTTGCCTTTGGACTCAGTATGGCCATTGGTTTCGATTTTTATCTCATCGACGAACTGACCGCCGTGGGGGACGCTTCCTTCCGCCAAAAAAGCCAGCGGGTTTTCCTGGAACGAAAAAGCACCTCCACCCTGCTTGTGGTCTCGCACCAGATAGCCACGATCAAACAGCATTGCGATGTGGCCGGTGTACTGGATCGCGGCAAGATCATCTTCTTCGACCAGATTGCCGAGGCGGTCAAATATTATGACGCCATCTGTAAGCAACCCAGTAATCCACGCTATGTCTGAACAAAACGCTTCTGAGCAGCTCTCCCCTACCACCGTATCGAAAGAGGCCGCGCCGGGCTCTCCTGCTGCGCCTGCAGCTCCGGCTCAAGCTCCCAAGCCGACACCCACTCCCGCAGCGAAGCCGGCTCCCAAGCCTGCTCCGGCAGCCCCCAAAAGCGCCGCGCCGGGCTCTCCTGCTACGCCTGCAGCCCCGACTCAAGCTCCCAAGCCGACGCCCACTCCTGCAGCGAAGCTGACTTCCAAGGGGTCCGCCGCCGCACAGACTCCCCCCACGGCCAAGACTCCATCGTCTCAAATCGCGCCGTCGTCAGGATTACTGCCGCTGCTGCCGGAGGCTGCCCGTACCAAGCTCGACCGTCTTGCCCCCCATGCCGCAAACATACGAAGATTCTTTCGGCCGCAAGGCCTGGCGCTTCGCCTGCTCCTGTCCTGTGTGCTGCTGCCTACTCTGGTGGTTTTCCTCTATCTGGCCCTCTTCGCCTCGGACATCTATCTGGCCGAAGCAAAGTTTGCCATACGCAGCCAGAACCAGCAGCAGTCCCTGGACATGCTGTCCACTTTTTTCCGTACCAACTCCTCGTCCCTGAGCGATTCCTACATCGTCCAGAACTACATCCAGTCCATGGACATGATCGACAAGGTGGATGGCAAGTTGCATATACGGGACCACTACGCGGATCGCAGCCATGACATCTGGTACCGTCTGACGCGCAACGCGACCCAGGACGAGATACTGCGCTACTGGAGCTGGGCCGTAGTGACGACCTTTGATCCGGACACCAGTATCATGACTGTCCAGGTCAAGGCCTTCAGCCCACAGATGGCACAGGCCGTCTGCCAGGCCATCCTTGATGCCAGCGAGGCCCTGGTCAATGCCATGAACGATCGTGCCCGGACCGATGCCATATCCCAGGCCCAGGCAGAGGTCGCCCGTGCCGAGGCCCGTATCCGTACGGCCCACGAGGCCATGCGGCAATACCGGGAGCGCACGGTGATCCTCGATCCGCAGGCTGTGGCCAGCGGCCTGTACAGTCTCGTCAACCAGCTGGAAGGCGAGATCACCAAAACTACAGCGGAACTGGCCGAAGCCTCGACCTATATGCAGGCCGACAGCCCCCGGGTGGTCATGCTCCAGAACCGGCTGGCTGTCCTGCAAAAACAGCTCCAGAGCGAAAAGGCACGTCTGGCCAGCCAGATGCAAGGCGACAAGCCCCTGAGTGCTCTTGTCAGCGAATTCCAGAGCCTGACTCTGGAAGAAGAATTCGCCCAGAAACAGTTGACCTCTGCTATGGCCTCGCTGGAAACAGCACGAGTCCAGGCCGAGTCCAAATCTCTTTATGTGGAATCGTTCCAGAAGCCCATGGTGCCGGATGAATCCCTCTATCCCCGCCCCATAGTCTTCAGTCTGGTATTCATGCTGGCAGCCGCGGTGCTGCTTGGTCTTGTCTCTCTTATCGTTGCTGCCATCCGGGAGCATGCGGGGTTCTGATGAAATATCTGTCTTTGTCCTGCGCTGTCATGCTTGCGGCGCTTCTTATCATGTCGCCCTGTGCCCAGGCCTATTCCACAGACACTGTCAGAAAGCAGGCCCTGATGGGAGGACTTTCTGACGGTGTGAGCAAAAAACAACAGACATCCGCCAATAGCAGTAATGGTAATGCTGTTCCTGCGGCCGCGGGCGTCAAGGCAACGGGCACCGGCATGCAGAATATGGATGCCATGTATCCCCAGAATGGAAAACCCTCCGGGAGTACAGTGAATAACGCTCAGCAGGCAGCTCCTTACCGGCCCCCGCTGCGCCAGCCTGTGCCTCTGCAGGCCCCCCCTGCCTGGGCCCAGACCACCTATCCGACTCCTCTCGTGGAAGGTCTTCTGCCCTACGGGGCCAGCCTGTTCCGGGGCAACTTTGCCAATACGTACCAGGAAGGCCTGCAACCCCAGTACATCATCTCTCCCGGTGACCGCATCATGCTGCGCGCCTGGGGTGCCTTCACCTATGACGACATCCTTGTCGTCGATCAGCAGGGCAACATCTTCGTGCCCGAAGTTGGTCCCATCAGCGTGGGCGGGCTCAGCAATGCCCAGTTGCAGGGCACCATCAAGAACCAGATCTCCTCGGTCTTCACTTCCAACGTCCAGATCTACACCAATCTGATGAGTTCCCAGCCCGTGGCCGTCTTCGTGACAGGGCATGTGCTCAATCCCGGCCGTTATGCGGGCGGGCAGCAGGATTCCATCCTCTATTATCTGGACAGGGCCGGCGGCATCGCTCCCGAACGCGGCAGCTTCCGCCACATCGTGGTCAAGCGCGGCAAGCGCGTCGTGGCCAACATCGACCTCTATGACTTCCTGACCAACGGGGATCTGCCCAAGGTCCAGCTCCAGGACGGTGACGTCATCCTCGTGCGTGACAGGGGCATGGGCATCGCCGCCACAGGCCTGATCCGCCAGCCGGCCTTTTACGAATTCGATCCCGGCAAAGTCAGCGGGGCCAGCCTGGTCAAGGTCGCCTGGCCTCTGCCCAGTGCCAGTCACGTCAGCGTGTCCGGGACCCGCAATGGCTCCGAATACCACACCTATATGACCATGGCGGAATTCAGGTCCTTCACCCTGCATGATGAGGATATCGTGGAGTTCCATGCGGACACGCCCGGCAACACCATCATGGTGGGTGCCACGGGGGCCATCCTGGGCAATTCCCGTTTCCCCGTCGTCAAAGGGACGACCCTGCGCCAGCTGCTCCAGTATATCCAGGTGGATGCCAATCTGGCTTCCATCGAGGCCATCTATCTGCGCCGCCAGTCCGTGGCCGAACAGCAGAAAAAGACCATCCAGGATTCGCTCATCCGTCTGGAGCAGCGGGCCCTCACGGCCACGTCCCAGTCCGTGGACGAAGCCAACATCCGCATCAAGGAAGCGGAACTGATCCAGGACTTCGTGCAGCGGGCCAGCAAGATCGAGCCTGACGGCGTGGTCGTGGTCTGCCGCAAGGGGCAGATCAATGACCTCATCCTGGAAGAAGGCGATATCGTCTACGTTCCGCAAAAGTCCGGTGTGGTCCAGGTCGCCGGCGAGGTGACCATGCCCAAGGCTGTGGTCTACAACGAGCACCTCAAGCTCAAGGATTACATCAACAGTGCCGGCGGCTACACGGACAGAGCCGATGCCAGCAGCGTCCTCGTGCTCAAGCCCAATGGCGAGGTCGGTCCCATCGCCTCGCTGGGCGTCGGGCCCGGTGACCAGATCATGGTCCTGCCTGCCTACGACAGCAAGGCCGTGCAATCCATCAAGGATATCGTCCAGATCATCTACCAGCTGGCCGTGTCCGCCGGTGTGGTCCTGGTGCCGTTCTGGTCATGATCCCGCGTTATTTCGGTTATCTTTTCCGGCAGGTGCGCCAGAGGCTGACACCGGCAGTCCGACTGCCGCGTTGGCCTCTGCTGCTCCTGCGCCCTGCGGATGAACCATTTTGGGGGTACTGTACCTGGGGGATGCATCAGATTCCCTTCCTCGACCGCTTTCTTGCAAAAAAACTTTTAGATTTGCCCCCATGGTGGCTAGCATGCCTTTTGCGCAAATCGCTGTCCCGCTATTGCCAAGGCCTGCTGGTGTGGGGGTGCAAAGGACGTACTGGAAAATCTGCCCGTATTCTTTCCCAGAAATATGGTCTCCCCCTCCTTCGTCTGGAGGACGGTTTCCTGCGTTCTCTCGACCTGGGAGTGAAAGGCGCGCCGCCTTATGCCCTGGTGGTGGACGATACGGGCATCTACTATGACTCTACCCGGCCCTCGGCACTGGAGAACCTACTCAACAGTGACGGTTGGCAAACACCGGAACTGCTGGCGGAAGCCCGCAGCGCCATATCTGCCATCCTAGCGCACAATCTGAGCAAGTATAACCATGCTCCGGATGCCCCCGCAGACCTGATCCCCAACAGGGGCCGTCCACGCATCCTGATCCTGGACCAGACGCGCCATGACCTGAGCGTCCTCCTTGGTGGGGCAGATGCCGGTACGTTCACCAGCATGCTGGAAGCAGCATGCCGTGAACATCCCGGTGCGGCTATCTGGGTCAAGACCCATCCCGATGTACTCAGCGGCCGCAAACAGGGGTTCTTCGATCCTCATGATCTGCCCGCCGGTGTGCACCTGCTGGCAGAAGATGTGAGCCCTCTCAGCCTGCTGCGCCAGGTGGATGAAGTTTACTGCGTCACCTCGCAGATGGGCTTCGAAGCCCTGCTGCTGGGCAAAAAGGTCCATTGTTTCGGCATGCCCTTCTATGCCGGATGGGGACTGACGCACGACAGGCAGCATTGCCCCCGCCGTACGGCAGTCCGCAGTCTGGAAGAAGTTTTTGCCGCTGCCTATATCCTGTACAGCCGCTACGTCCACCCTGTAACGGGACGTCGCTGCGGCATCATGGACATCATCCGTCTGCTGGCGGAACAGCGCCGCCGCAACGAACTGAACCGGGGATTCCATGCCTGCCTGGGCTTCCGGCTCTGGAAACATGAACAGGCCCGTGCCTTCCTTGCCTCCACAGGGGGGACCCAGGCTTTCTTCACTGATGAAGGAAAAGCCGTGGCCGCAGCCAAGGCCCGGCAGGGGCGGGTCGTCGTCTGGTCTTCCAAGGAGAGCCCCACACTGTCTGCCCGCTGCCGACAGCAGCATGTGCCCCTTCTGCGCATGGAAGACGGCTTCATCCGCTCCAAAGGACGGGGATCGGACTTTATCCGTCCGGGCTCCCTGGTACTTGACGATCTGGGGATCTATTATGACCCGCGTCAGCCCAGCCGCCTGGAGCAGCTGATCCGCAACGGCATCGAGGATACCGGCCTTCTGGAGCAGGCACATGCTCTGCGGGAAGAATTGTGCCGTAGCGGCATCACCAAATATAATGTCGGTTCGATGGCAGACCTGCCCGCTCTGCCGACCGACAGGACCATCGTCCTCGTGCCCGGCCAGGTGGAAGATGATGCTTCCGTACGCACGGGAGGCTGCTGCATCCACTCCAATCTGGAGCTCCTGCAGGCCGTCCGCAAAGCCAGGCCCCAAGCCTTCATCATTTACAAGGAACACCCCGATGTCAGCAGCGGCAACAGGAAAGGAGCCCTGCAGGACAGTGATGTGGCAGGCCTGGCAGATGCCTTCGTGCGCAAGACAGCCATCAGCCAGCTTTACCGGCGTTGCCACGAAGTCCATACCCTGACCTCACAGTCCGGTTTCGAAGCCCTGTTGCGCGGTATCCCCGTCTTTACCTATGGGGGGCCGTTCTATGCGGGCTGGGGACTGACGACGGACAGATCCTCTTTTCCAAGACGCAAAGCCATTGCTTCCGTAGATGTCCTTGTCGCTGCCGTCCTTCTGTGCTATCCAGCCTATTACGATTGGGAACATCGTTGTTTCACTGACTGTATGGCTTTCCTTGCAAAGCTGAAATCACATATCCAGCCTCCCAAGGTGTAATGTACATGTCTGGTACACGCAGCTTTCTTTTTTTACAGGGCCCGTATGGGCCTTTTTTCTATCGCCTGGGCAAAAAACTTGAAGAACATGGCTGCCGGGTACGCAAAGTCGTGACCAACGGCGGCGAATGGATCTTCTGGCCAAGGCTGCGTAATGTCTGTTTCTGGCGGGGCCATAATTACGAATGGCCCTTCTGGATCAGTCAGTGCATGACGGAGAACCATACGACGGACATCGTCCTGATGGGGGACTGGCGTCCCTTGCACCGTGAGGCCATCCTGCTGGCACGGCAACGGGGCATCCGGGTCTGGGTCTATGAGGAAGGCTACCTGCGTCCCCGCTTCATCACGCTGGAAGAAGGCGGGGTCAACGGCGCATCCCCTCTGCCGAAGACCGGGGAGGAGATCCGGCAGCGAGCCCGGACGTACGAGGCGGACTATCCCTATGGGCTTTCCGCAGCAAGCAACCCCCAAAGCAATCGTGTCTGGCAGATCATCAAGCATTTTGCCGGGTTTCTGCTCTGCTGGCCGTTTTTCCCGCGCTATAAGACCCATCGTCCGGATGGCGCCATCCGGGAGCTGACGGGCATCATTCCCCGCTATTTCATGCGTCACCGGCGGCGCAGGGATTCCCTCAAGGTATTGCGGACCTTTTTGCACCAAAAAGTCCCTTTTTATTTCATGCCCCTGCAGCTGGATTCGGATTCCCAGATCCGTCGGCATTCGCCCTTCACCGGTATCCTGGAGTCCATGGCCCTGGTCATCACCAGTTTTGCCCGTCATGCGCCCAAGGACAGCTACCTGCTCATCAAAAACCATCCCTTCGATAACGGTCTCATCAATTACAGGCGTTACATGCGTTCGCTGGGCAGGGCTTGCGGCTGCGCCAACCGGTTGCGCTTCGTCGAGGCAGGACAGGTGGACATGATCATCCAGGGGTGCAAAGCTGTCGTGCTCTGCAACAGCACGGTCGGCCTGAGCGCCCTGCGCCTGAACAAGGCCGTGTACTGTCTGGGCAACGCCATCTATGCCGTACCGGGTCTGGCCGTGAACGCCGACCAAATGTCACTGGACGATTTTTGGCAGCAGTATGTCCCGCCGGACGAAGCACTGCTTGCCGACTTTCTGCGTCTGCTCAAGAATGAGGCCCTTCTCCCGGGGAATTTCTATTCCCGTGAAGGCATCACCGATACCATCGAAGCGTCCCTGCAACGCATGGGGATCACGGAGCCGCGCGCGACACCACGCCCCTAAACGGATCCCGGTTCTCCATCAGCGGCCTCCGCTTGCATCGGCAGATGCCCGTCCTCCGTGGTTCAAAAGTCCGTGGAGCCTGTCGGCCCCTACTCCCCCTTCTCCAGACGGTACAGGGTCAGGCCGTGCGGCAGGGCCGCCTCTTCACTGACGGTATAGCCCAACCACAGCAGGGGCCGCAGATCCGCGGCATCCCGTGCCGGGAACAGCAGCTCGCGCCGGGCCTCGGGCAGCAGGCTTTCCATCTGCAACAGCAGCATGGTCTCCACATACTGTCCCTGCCATTGCGGGTGCACCAGCAACCGGGCCAGATGCTGCCTGCCGTCCACTTCCCGCCCGCATACGGCCCCCACCATGGTGTCATCTTCCATCAGGGCCCGCAGTACCACACCGTGGGCAAAAAAATCCTCCAGCGTGTCTCCGGCCGCTTCGGGCAGGGGCTGCCCTTCCGGCAGCAGACGCGCCCGCACCATTTCCTGCAACTGCATAAGAGTGGCCAAATCTTCCCGGCCGGCCTTTTCAAGACGGATCATGCATGTCCTCCTTTTCAGAGTCCAGACTAGCAGGGGAATGTGGCTGTCGCAAGCAGGCTGCCCTGCAACATGCATCACTATGCTGCCCGATCCCCCGGCCAACTGTTGCAGTCCGTACGCCGCAACAAACACGGGCATAAAATATTTTTTTCCGTACGGCCGTCCTGCGATGGAACATTTTTCCCCTTGGGACAAGCGCTGACAAGGGCAGGGAATTGTGGCATGGTCGCGGCATGAAGACTGCAAAGCATTTCACGACCATCGACCAGATCTGGGAACACCTGGACGGCCTTGGTTTCTTCCACATGGACCTGAGCCTGACGCGCATGGAGACCGCCCTCTCCCGTCTGGGCCTTTCCCGTCCGCCCTTCGTGGTGGCCCAGATCGTGGGCACCAACGGCAAGGGCTCCACGTCCGCCTTCCTGGACAGCCTGTCCCGCGCCCACGGCTGCCGCACGGGGCTCTATACCTCACCGCATTTCCTTTCCCCCTGCGAGCGCATCCGCATCGACGGCGCGCCCCTGCCGGAGGCCCTGTGGCCCGAGCTGGCCACGGAAGTCTACGCGGCACGACCGGACCTGACCTATTTCGAATTCCTGACCGTGCTGGCCATCCTGGCCTTTGCCCGCCAAGGCGTACAGCTGGCCGTCATGGAGGCCGGGCTGGGCGGCGCCCATGACGCCACCACGGCCCTGGCCAGCGACCTGACCTGCTTCGCGCCCGTGGCCATGGATCATGCCGCCATCCTGGGCCCCACCCTGCGCGACATCGCTCTGGACAAATGCGGTGCCATCCGTCCCCGCGTGCCGGTGGTCAGTGCGCCCCAGTTCCCGGCTGCCGAAGAAGTGCTGCACCGGCAGGCCGAACAGCTGGCCGCGCCCCTGCACATCGTCGCTCCCCTGCCGGGCAACATGCCGCTGGGGCTGGCCGGGCCGCACCAGCGCATCAATGCCGCCGTGGCCCTGCACGCCTGGCAGGCCCTGGCCCCGCGCCTGCATGTGACGCCGCGGCCTGATGCCGTGGCGCGGGGACTGGCCCAAGCCTTCGTGCCCGGCCGTTTGCAGTCCGTGCCCGCCACGGACCAGCATCCGCCCCTGCTGCTGGACGGCGCCCACAATGCCCACGGCATGGCCGCCCTGCTTGCCCATGTGCGCCAGTCCGGCCTGCGTCCGCGCGCGGCCATCTATTCCTGCCTGGGCGACAAGGACTGGCACCCGGCCCTGATGCTGCTCAAGCGGGCCCTGGGTGACGCGCCGCTCTTCATCCCGGCCCTGCACAACGAACGCGCCGCCGACGCCGCCCAGGTGGTGGCCGCCGCCAATGCCGCGACCCCGGCCAATGCCACCCTGCTGCCCGACGTGCGCAACGCCCTGGATGCCGTGCGCGACCTGCCCGGCGACGACAAAGCCCCGGTCATCATCAGCGGCTCCCTGTACATGCTGGCGGAATTCTACAGCCTCTATCCCCACCTTCTGGAACAGCCCGCCTCCGCCCGGGGCGCCAAGGAGGACGCATGAACCACCTTTTCCGTGCCCTGCCATCCATGGACGCCAGTCTGGATGTCCTGCTGACGGCGGACAAGGCCCTGCATGATCTGCCCCGCCCCCTGCTGCGCGAGGCCGTCACGGATTTCTGGAACAGCCGCCGCGACGACATCCGCGCCGGTCGCGTGCAGGATGCCGCCGAACTGGCTCTGGAGGCCTGCCTTCCCGAGCTGCTGGCCTTCGTCCGCCGCAAGACGGCACCGCGCCTGCGCAACGTCATCAACGGCACCGGTGTGGTCATCCATACCAACATGGGGCGTTCCGTGCTGGCCCGGAGCGCCCAGGAAGCCGTGCGCCGGGTCATTTCCGGCTACTGCAATCTGGAGCTCGACCTGCACAGCGGCGGGCGCGGCAGCCGCTACGTCATCATCGACGAGCTGCTCCAGCGCCTGACCGGCGCCGAGGCCGCCATGGTGGTCAACAACAATGCCGCCGCCGTCCTGCTGGTGTTGGATACCTTCTGCAAGGGCGGCGAGGTCATCGTCTCGCGCGGGGAGCTGGTGGAGATCGGCGGCAGCTTCCGCATCCCGGAAGTGATGGAAAAAAGCGGTGCCCGCCTGCGCGAAGTGGGCGCCACCAACCGCTGCCACCTGCACGACTACGCCGCGGCCATCAATGAAGATACCCGTGCCCTCATGCGCGTGCACACCTCCAACTACCGCATCGTGGGCTTCCATTCCGCCGTGCCCCTGCCCGATCTGGCGGCCCTGGCCCGGGAACACGGCCTGCCCGTCATCGAGGATCTGGGCAGCGGTTCCTTCATGGACTTTTCTTCCGTGGGCCTGCCCAACGAGCCCACAGTGCCCGAAGTGGTGGCCGGAGGCGCCGACGTGGTGACCTTCTCCGGCGACAAGGTGCTGGGGGGCCCGCAGTGCGGCCTCATCGTGGGCAGCCGGGAGCGCATCGAGGCCCTGAAAAAGAATCCCCTCACCCGTGCCCTGCGCTGCGACAAGCTGACCATGGCCGCGCTGGAAGCCACGCTGCGCCTCTATTGCGAGCCCGAACGCGCCCGCCGCGAGATCCCGACCCTGCGCGACATCTGCCGGGATCCCAAAGACCTGGCCCATGCCGCCCGTTCGCTGGCCGCCCGGCTGCGCCGTGCCCTGGGCCCCGCCTGCCGCATCAGCCTGCGTCCCGATGTTTCCCGCGTGGGCGGCGGCGCCTTCCCCGAACGTGACCTGCCCACGACCTTGGTCTGTCTGGAACCCGCCGTCATGAGCGCCACAGCCCTCAAGCAGGCTCTGCTGGATACCACGCCGCCGGTGCTGGGCCGTCTGGAGGAAAGGAGCTTCTGCCTCGATCCGCGCACGCTCCTGCCCGAAGACCTGCCGCGTCTGACGGCCCTGCTCAAACAGCTGCTGGCCGGCTAGACCATATTTCCGCCCGCACCCCGCTCTACAGCGCCATGCGGGCCATGCCTCCCGGCCATGCACCGGCCGGAGCATCACGCCTTGCCGTGGCCGCCGGATCTCCGGCCAGCCGGGCACCGGCTCCATGAAAAGGTAGCCGCAGTACCGCTGCCTAAAGGATACTGGATATGAAAAAAGCAGAAACGCCTTCCCTCACCTACAGTCCCCGCAATGCCTGGGACGTGTACACCACCGCCACCCAGAAGCGCCAGATGGACGCCCTGGTCAAGCGGTACATGGATTTCCTCAGCAATTGCAAGACCGAACGCGAGACCGTGGCCTATGTGCAGAAACGCCTGCAGGAAGCCGGGTTCAGCGAGGACTTCAAAAAGAACGCCGTGTTCCGCAACCTGCGCGGCAAGGCCATCTTCGCCGCCCGCAAGGGCAAGATCCCGCTGCAGAAGGGCGTGCATCTCATCGCCGCCCATGCCGACAGCCCCCGTCTGGACTTCAAGCAGCGCCCGCTGGTCGAACAGCCCGGCGTGGCCCAGGCCAAGACCCACTATTACGGCGGCATCCGCAAGTACCAGTGGCTGGCCCGTCCTCTGGCCCTGCACGGCGTGGTGGTGCTGGAGAACGGCAAAAGCATCAGCGTGGCCATCGGTGAAAAGGCCGGCGAGCCCGTCTTCACCATCGCCGACCTGCTGCCCCATCTGGCCCGCAAGCAAAACAGCCAGACCCTGGCCGAAGTCTTTGACGGCGAAAAGCTGAACATCATCCTGGGCCACAGCCCGGCCCCCACCGCCGCCAAGAACAAGGACATCAAGGAACCCATCAAGCAGCACGTGCTGGAACTGCTCAACGCCAAGTACGGCATCCGCGAGGAAGATCTCGTCACCGCCGAGCTCCAGGTCGTGCCCGCCGGCCCCGCCACCTATGTGGGCTTCGACAAGGGCCTGGTGGGCGGCTATGGCCAGGACGACCGCATCTGCGTCTTCACTGCCCTGGAGGCCCTGCTCAACGCCAAGAACACCAACCGCCTCTGCCCCAACATGGCCGTCATGTTCTGGGACAAGGAGGAGATCGGTTCCGACGGCGCCACCGGCGCGGCTTCCCGCTTCCTGCAGTACTGCTTCGAAGATCTGGCCCGCGCCTGGGCCCCGGGCATCCCGGTCTCGCAGGTGCTGCTCAACACCCGCGCCCTGTCCGCCGACGTTGACGCCGCCTTCGACCCCGACTTCCCCGAAGTGCACGAAAAGCAGAACGCCGCCCAGCTGGGCCACGGCCCCGTCTGCTCCAAGTACTCCGGCTCCGGCGGCAAATACGGTGCCAGCGATGCCGATGCCGAGTTCTACGGCTATGTGCGCGGCCTGTTCAACGCCCGCAACATCCCCTGGCAGCCCGCCGAACTGGGCAAGGTGGACGTGGGCGGCGGCGGTACCGTGGCCCTCTTCCTGGCCGCCTACGGCATGCAGGTCATCGACTGCGGCCCGGCCCTCCTCTCCATGCACAGCCCCTTCGAGCTGGCCAGCTGCGTGGACATCCTTGCCACTGCCGAAGCCTATAAGGCCTTCCTCGAAGGCTAGCCCGCCGCTGCCGAGGCGGCATCATTAGAGAGGGGGCGGGGACGTTTTTTGTAAAAACTGTCCCCGCCCCCTCTCTAACTCTCCCCCACCCCTGAAAAAACTTTCTTCTGGGCGGTATGAAGGGTCTCCGTCGCTGTCTGGCAGGGAGGGATTTTGTTCCCTGACCGGCGAAAAGACAGGACATCATGCGGCATGCCCCTTCCTGACCAAAGGACTCCCCGCGATGCCTGGCGGAAAACGGCGCGCTGGCCTCATACCTCTCCATATCCGGCAGTACGCCCCTTCTTTCATCTCCCACGCCTGCCCGGCGGCACAACAAGGCCATCCGCCCGGTGTTTCCCGTTTCCCGCCATCGGACGCCCACGGGCCAAGGCCACAAAATACGAAAGCGGACATCCTGAAGATGTCCGCTTTTCCATGCCCGCCGGTCAGCGACGGGGACCTTCCGGAAAAATCATAGGAGCGTTTTGGGGGAAGAGGTGAGGAGCTCGAGGGAGGTCTTTTTTTCCGCTGGGAACGACCGAAGGCGACCCGCAGGGCCGTGCCCGTTGCGACGGAGGAAGCTACGGGCATCGACAGCAACGCAAAGGGCCTCCCCTCCTCTCGAACCGGCCCTTCCCTGCTCCCTACCGTGCCACCAGCACCCAGGCGGGGCCGGGGGCATCCAGATGGCTGGCCACGTAATTGGCACGCTCGGACCCACCGCAGAACAGGTCGATGCGCCGCTGCTTGATGGCGCCGCCCACGTCCTGGGCAAAGCCGATACCGCGCAGGGGCAGGCTGCCGTATTTCTCGTCCGGTACGTTGACGCCAAAGGCTACCACAGCGCCCAGCGGGATGTAGCTGCGGTCCACGGCCAGGGAGAGCCATTCATCCACCACATGGCCCATGGCACCGGTGGGCCCGCGGCTGCCGTAGCGAAAAAAGACGTAGCTGGGGTTCTCGTTGAGGATCTCGCGCACGCGCTGGGGATTGTCCTTGAACCATTGGCGCTGCTCGAAGATGTCGCCCCGCTTGAGCAGGCCCTTTTCGCGCATGATGCGGCCCGAGCTCTTGTATTTGTGGCCGTTCTGGCCCGCGTAGTTGATGAAGGCCTCGGTGCCGTCATCGAACACCAGACGGCCGGAACCCTGGATCTCCAGGAAGAAGACGTCTACGGGGTCAGCGGCCCAGGCCAGTTCCAGCCCCCGACCGGCCAGCAGCTGCTGCTCTTCGATCTGGCGGCGGGTATAATAGCGGCCCTTGTGGCGGCGCTTGTACTGCTTCATGTCCGGCGGCAGGGCGTAGATGGCCTGCTCATAGCCGGGCTTGCGGGTACGGCTGGCCTTGACGCGGGGCTCATAGTAGCCGGAATAGGCGATGCCGGAGGGGACCTCCACCCACTGGAAATTCTGGAGGAAGAGCTGCGGTTCGGCATCCAGACGGGGCAGCAGCGCCTGCAGGCGCAGCAGGGTGCGTTCCATGTCGCCCCAGGTCAGGCGCAGACCGGGACGGTCGATGGCAACGGCCCCGGCGGGCTTGCTCTTGACATAGCGCAGGGATTTCCGCACCGTAGGCGCCATCTCGCGCCACGACTGCAGGTCCTGGTTCTGGGGCGCAAGATGCTCCGTGAAGAATTCGGGCGATTCAAAGCCCACGGCGGGCCCTTTGGGGATCAGGTATTCCTCGTGCGTCTGCCGCGACCCGCAGCCGGACAGCGCCAGGGCAACCAGCAGCACGGCGCACAGCGCCAGCCGCGGGAGCCCCTTCCCCACACGCAAAGGAGTTTTCTGATGCATGACGATTTTCCTTCCCCGGCCATCTGGTTCACCCACCGGATCTCCTACGGTGAAACAGATACCATGGGCGTTCTGTACTATGCGGAGTATCTCCACATCTTCGAGAGGGCGCGCAGTGAATTCATCCGCGCCTGCGGCATGAGCTACCGTGATGTGGAGGAAAAAGACATCATCCTGCCCGTCCGCGAGGCCCAGTGCCGTTACCGCTCCCCGGCCCGCTATGACGATCTGGTGCAGGTCCACACGGCCATCAGCGAATGGGGCCGCGCGTCCATGCGCTTTGTATACGAGATGTGGAACGAGGACAAGACGCGCCTGCTGGCAACGGGCAGCACCCAGCACGCCCTGGTGAACCGTCAGGGCCGTCCGGTGGCCGTGCCGGACTGGCTGCGCGACCTTTTGGGCAACCTGAAATAACGGCGGCCACAAACGCACACGAAAAAAGCCGGGGACATCCCGGCTTTTTTTATGGCGCTGGAAAAATTTTTCACAATATTTTTTATTATTTTCTGCCGTGTAGCCGTCCGCATCCCGCAACGGGGCGGGATCGGGCTCGTGCCGGGCACGGATTTTCAGGCTCCCGGGGAGTTCCCTGTCTCCGTCTTTGCACAGGCAGCCATCTATTTTGTCTTTCCGGGCGCAGATGTCAAGTTGAGCAAAACAGTTTGGGCACTTCCCTTTTTGGCCATGTCGGGCTATGGTTTTATTACTACCGTGTGAAAGGTCGCACGTTGCCCTCGTAAATCCGGCGGCCCCGGGCTCGCCATATCGCTTACTAAGGGAGTTTTAGCATGTCCAACCCCGTGGATACCCAACGTACTTACGCACTTGTAGGCACCGGCGGCTGCGGCAAAACGTCGCTGGCCGAGATGCTCCTCTTCAATAGCGGCGCTCTGACCCGCATGGGCGCCATCGAAGACGGTACCACCTGCCTCGACTATGAACCGGAAGAAGTACGTCGTCGCGGCTCCATCCAGCCCGCGGTAGCTACCTGCCTCTGGAACAAGAATCGCCACTTCATGCTGGATATCCCGGGTGACGGCAACTTTACCGGCGACATGGAATGCCTGCTCAAGGGCGTGGACAGCGTCGTCTTCGTGCTGGACGCCGTGGACGGCGTGCGCCCCCTGACTAAAAAATTCTGGAACCTCACCCGCGCCGAAAACCTGCCCGCCATCTTCGTCATCAACAAGATGGATCGTGACCGCGCCGACTTCCAGATGGCCTTCGACGGCCTGGCTACCCTGGGCGTCAAGGCCGTGGCCCTGCAGGTGCCCATCCGTGAAGGCGAGGCCTTTACCGGCTATGTGGACGTGCTGACCGGCAAAGCCTACACCTTTGGCGCTGACGGCGCCGTCAGCGAATGCGACGTGCCCGCCGATGTGGCCGACGACGTGAGCCTGCTCCACGACCTGACCGTGGAAAACATCGCCGAAAGCGATGAAGAGCTCATGGAAAAATATCTGGAAGAAGGCAGCCTGTCCCTGGAAGACCTGCAGACCGGCCTGCGCAAGGGTACCGTGGCCGGTGAGCTCTGCCCCGTGCTGGTCTGCTCCTCCCTGGAGAACAAGGGTGGCGTGGCCGTGCTGGAAGCCATCCAAGCCCTGCTGCCCGCCGCTTCCGAGCGCCCCGCCTTCGTGGACGCCCTGGGCCAGGAACGCAAGCCCGATCCCGACGCCCCCGTGGCCGGCTTCGTCTTCAAGACCCTGGCCGACCCCTTCTCCGGCCAGCTCTCCCTGGTGCGCATCCTCTCCGGCACCATCAATGGTGATGCCACCCTCAAGAACATGCGCAGCGGTGAAAACGAGCGCCTGGGCAGCCTGCTCTTCCTGACCGGCAAGACCCAGACCCCCTGCAAGGAACCCGTGGGCCCCGGCGCCATCGTGGCCGTGGCCAAACTGAAGAACACCCGCACCGGTGACAGCCTGTGCGACGAAAAGCAGCCCTTTGCCCTGCCCATGCCCAAGCTGCCGCCGCAGCTCATCACCTACGCGCTGGCTCCCAAGGAAAAGGGCGATGAAGACAAGGTCTACTCCGCCATCCAGCGTCTGCTGGACGAAGACGTCACCCTGCGCCTGGCCCGCGACGAAGAAAACGGCGACATCCTGCTTTCCGGCATGGGCCAGCTGCACATCGAGCTTTCGGTGGAAAAGGCCAAACGCCGCTTCAAGGTGGACATCATCCTCAAGACGCCCAAGGTGCCCTACCGTGAGACCGTGCGCGGCAAGGTGCAGGTGCAGGGCCGTCACAAGAAGCAGTCCGGCGGCCGTGGCCAGTTCGGTGACTGCTGGATCGAGATGGAAGGCCTGCCCCGCGGTTCCGGCTATGTCTTCGAAGACGCCATCGTGGGCGGCGTGATCCCCCGCCAGTACATCCCCGCCATCGACAAGGGCATCCAGGAAGCGGCCGCCCGCGGTTTCCTGGCCGGTTGCCAGGTGGTGGACTTCCGCGTCAAGGTCTACGACGGCAGCTACCATACCGTGGACTCCTCGGAAATGGCCTTCAAGGTGGCCGGCTCCCTGGCCTTCAAAAAGGCCATGGAAAGCCTCAAGCCCGTGCTGCTGGAACCCATCGTGCTGCTGACCGTCTCCGTGCCCGACGAATGCATGGGCGACGTCATCGGCGACCTTTCCTCGCGTCGCGGCAAGGTGCTGGGCTCCGACTCCGCCGCCGGTGTCACCGAGATCAAGGCCCGCGTGCCCATGAGCGAAGTGCTGCGCTACGCGCCCGACCTGCGCTCCATGACGGCCGGTCAGGGCTTCTTCACCATGGAATTCGCCCACTATGAAGAAGCTCCCCAGCCTGTGGCCGACAAGGTCATCGCTGAACACCAGAAGGCCGTTGCCGGCGAATAAGCCGCAGCCTCTCTCCTGCTGATCAAGGGCCACCTGCTCCGTGCGGGTGGCCCTTTTCCGTCTGCGAGCCCGACGCTGCCCTGAGATGCCTTAAAAAGGGCGAAAAACATCTCCACAGCGCTCGAACGAAGGCAAGCAAGGGGGTGGGTCAGGGAGTGGAAAAAAGGCGCCATACTGCCGAAAAAGGCGGAATCATCAGGAAGGGGACGAGCCATCCCGGCATGGTACCTGCCCGATCCGGTGCCGCAAGCATCCTAGCGCAGCCGGGGGAGTGACAGCCGCCCTTCCGGCAGACGGCCCCGGCCTCCCCGCCTTCCCTGCCCAGGCGAGACGGCGCATCCCCGCAGCATCCTCAACGAGATACGGGCTTGGCTGGCGGCAACAGCGGCCCCCGCAGAAACAAAAAAGGGAGGGCATCCGCGGATGTCCTCCCTGAGCAAAAAATCAGGCGTATCGTTTTTACAGGGAAAGCAGGCTGGGAGCGGCATGACGGGCCGCAGGGACCTTGCCTGCCAGGCTCATCTCGGGCCGGATGCCCGCATTGCGCTCGATGAGCTCCACAGCCCGGGAGATCTGGCGGCCGACCCGGGACTCATTGGCGATCTCGCGTTCCAGCGACGTGATGCCCTTGATGACCGTGGAGTGACGGCGGTTGAAGCGCTCGCCGATCTCCTTGAGGGACATGTCCGTATGCTTGCGGGCCAGATAGTAGATGGTGTTGCGGGCCAGCACATACTGCTGCTTGTGCGAACGGGACGCCAGCTGGCGTTCGTTGAGGCCGTAGCTTTCGCAGACCAGGCGCACGATGGAGGCAAAGTCCGGGCCGCAGTCCACGGTGGCGTACTGCTGCAACACTTCCAGCGCCAGTTCGGGATTGAGGCCGCAATTGAGCATGCGCGCCTTGAACACCAGGCTTTTGAGACAGGATTCCAGCTGGCGCACATCGCCCTGCAGGCGTCCGGCCAGCAGAGCGCAGACCTCGTCAGGCAGCAGCACCTGGAAGCTCTTGGCCTTGCGCTCCAGGATATGGCGGCACATCTCCGTATCGGGCCGTTCCAGGGGCGAGACGATGCCGGAGCAGAAATGGGAGACCAGCTGGCTGTCCAGTTTTTCCAGCTCGCGCGGTGAAAAGCTGCTGGTGAAGATGGCGCGGCCGCCACGATCCTGCAGGCTCTTGATGACGGTCAGGACCATGTCCTGCATCTTTTCCTTGCCCTGGAGGAAATGCACGTCTTCCAGCAGGAGCACGTCCAGATCGCGCAGGCGGGCGCGGAAGCTCTCCACATCGTTGCTGCGCAGGGCCGCCACATAGCGCGAGGCCAGATCCTCGGCGGAAAGATAGGCCAGACGGGCCTGACCGCCCTGCTCCTGCACGGCACGGCCCACGGACTGCATGATGTGGGTCTTGCCCAGGCCGGAAGCCGAGCTGACGAACAGGGTCTCCACACAGCCGCCGTCATGGCAGATGTCCTTGGCCGCAGCCACGGCCATGGCATTGCAGGGGCCGACCACGAAATCGTCGAAACTGAAGCGCCAGCGCTGACGGGTGCGGGGGCGCAACGTGGGGGCAGGCAGGGGCAGGGAACACTGGCTGGGCTGCCAGAGAGGCTGGGACGGACGGGAAGGCGCCGCATGGAGGGGCGCCGCGGGCACCTCATGCACAGGCTGCGCCACAGGCGCGGCAAGAGGGGCAGCAGCGGCGGCAGGAGCAACGGGCGCGGCAGGAGCGACAGCAGCCCCCTGACAGGAGATGCGGATATCGATGTTTTCCGGCGCCACCTGCAACACGGGCGCGGCAGCGGAACGCAGGGTATCCTGCATGCGGTCGCGCAGCCAGCGGGCCACGTATTCGCTGGGTGCGGCAAGACACAGGCTGTTCCCTTCGATATGGGCATCCAGAGGATGGATCCACACCTTGAAGATGCCGGGATTGAGGACACCCCTCAAATTTTCAGAGATCTTCTGCCACTGCTCTTGCATGCCTGTCATTGCCCGCCCATAAAAAATGCCGGTACGCGGGCCATGGCCAGCCATGCCCGCTCAAATACGTCTCGCCCCGTTGGTCTGTTGCGATGTCGCCGTCCGTCTTTCGGCGAAGCGCCCGCAAGGATGTAGTTTTTTCACGTTGTTCTGTCAACATATGGCGAACGGGAAGACCACGCCTTCCGCGCTCTCCGTCACCATTGCGGGCATCCCCGCCCCTATCCTCTGTGGACGCTTGTGAGATTCTGCCCTTTTTTTCCCCGTACTGCAAGCCGGAAGGCCTGTCACAAAAAAGAAAGGTCGTTGCCACCGAAATGACAACGACCCAGGGATGATGCAGATAAAGAGCTGTTTACTTGAACTGCACGAAGTTCTTGAGCAGCCCCAGCAGTTCGTAGCGCAGGGATTCATCCTGCAGGGCGAAGTAGATGTTGGCGCTCAGGAACTCGGCCCAGTCACCGGCATCGAAGCGCATGCCGGCCATGCGTACGGCCATCATGCCGCGCTCCTTGGCCATGGCCTGCAGGGCGTCGGTGAGCTGGATCTCGCCGCCGTGGCCCGGTTTGACCTTTTCCAGATAGTCGAAGATGTCCGGGGTCAGCACATAGCGCCCCACGATGGCCATGCGGGAAGGCGCATCCTCGCGTTTGGGCTTTTCCACCATGTCACGCACACGGTACACGCCGGGCGCCACTTCCTCGCCATCGATGATGCCGTAACGGCTCACCTTTTCCCACGGCACTTCCATGACGCCGATGACGGGCATTTTTTCGGCCATGGCCACTTCGATGAGCTGGCCGATACCGGGCACGCCGCTGAACATCAGGTCGTCGCCCACCATGACGGCAAAGGGTTCGTCACCCACCAGCTCACGCGCGCATAGCACGGCATGGCCCAGACCCAGCTGGCGCTTCTGGCGCACGGAAAGGATGTTGACCATCTCCGCCACCTGGCGCACTTCCTCCAGCTTGTCCAGCTTGCCGGAACGCTCCAGCAGGTCTTCGAGCTGCAGGTTGTGGTCGAAATGGTCTTCGATGACGTTCTTGTCACGGTTGGTGACGAAGATCACGTCCTTGATATGGGCACGCTGGGCCTCTTCCACAACATACTGGATGACAGGCTTGTTGTAGATGGGCAGCATTTCCTTGGGAATATTCTTGGTCGCGGGCAAGGAACGGGTCCCCCAGCCGGCCACAGGGATAACAACCTTACGAATATCCTTCATGTTCTCCTCCATCACGGCACGCCCGTACGGGCCCGTGCCTGGGACATGGTTCTTGACGAAAGTATGTCGCGGGTCTGCCCGCGGCAGCTCCCGGAACGAATCAGCTCCTCCGGGAAGAGGACAAAAACTAGCGAAGTTCGCGGCTCACCACATCGGCCAGATCGCGCGCGTAGCGGACGACCTTGTCTTCATCTTCGGCCTCGACCATGACGCGGCACAGGGCCTCGGTGCCGGAGTAACGCAGCAGCACGCGGCCACGACCGGCCAAGGCCTTTTCCACATCGGCCACGGCCTTGCCGATGGCGGGGCGTTCCTCGAAGGGCAGCTTCTTTTCCACCCGCACATTGATGAGCTTCTGGGGGAAGAGGTGCAGCAGGCCCGCCAGCTCGGACAGAGGCTTTTCCTTCTCGCGCACGATGCGCAGCAGCTGCAGGGCCGCCAGCAGACCATCACCGGTGGTGCTGTACTGGCGGTAGATGAGATGCCCGGACTGCTCGCCGCCCAGCATGGCGCCGGTCTTGCGCATGGCCTCCATGACATAGCGGTCGCCCACCTTGGTGCGCAGCAGCGTACCGGCGCGTTCCTTCATGAAGATCTCCAGCGCCAGGTTGCTCATGGCCGTGGCCACCAGCATGTTGCCGGGCAGTTCGCCCCGCTCCATCATGGCCTGGGCACCCAGGGCCATGAGCTGGTCGCCGTCCAGGACATTGCCCTTTTCATCCACCACGATGAGGCGGTCGGCGTCACCGTCCAGGGCCAGACCCACGTCCGCGCGCACTTCGCGCACCTTGGCGGCCAGGGTCTCGGGATGCAGGGAACCACAGTGGTCGTTGATGTTGGTCCCGTTGGGGTTCGTCCCCAGGCGGAAGACCTCCGCGCCCAGCTCTTCCAGAGCCAGCGGGGCCACCTTGTACGCCGCACCGTTGGCGCAGTCGATGACGATGCGCAGGCCGGACAGGGTCAGATGGGCCGGGAAACAGCTCTTGGTGTACACGATGTAACGGCCGCCGGCGTCTTCGATCTTGCTGGCGCGGCCGACCCGGTTGGAATCGGGATAGGGCCAGCGCATGTCGGGATCGAGCACCATGGCCGAGATCTCGTTCTCCACCTCGTCAGGCAGTTTGAAGCCGTCGGCGTCGAAAAACTTGATGCCGTTGTCCGAATAGGGGTTGTGCGAGGCGGAGATGACCACGCCCAGATCCGCCCGCATGTTGCGGGTCAGGAAAGAGATGGCAGGCGTGGGCAGCGGGCCGGTCATGATGACATGCATGCCGGCGGCGCACAGGCCCGCCGTGAGGGCGGACTCGAACATGTAGCCGGACAGGCGGGTATCCTTGCCGATGACCACGCGGTGCTGGTGCGAGCCTTTGCGGAAGCGCACCCCGGCGGCCAGGCCCAGACGCAGGGCCACATCCACGGTCATGGGATAGATATTGACAGGGCCACGCAGGCCATCAGTGCCGAAAAGACGTTCTGCCATGTGTTCTCCTTGCCGGTGTCATGCGCCGGAGGCTACTTCTTGCGAGTGATGGTAACGCTGTCGAAAGAGGGATTCAAGATGGTCATGCCTTCCGGCAGCTGGATGCGCGGCTCTGCCGTGCCCTTCTGCCCCGGCTCCAGCGCCGGCGGGACGACCATCACTTCCAGTCGTTTGAGATAGGACGAGTTGCGGGCCAGGGCCTCGGGCACCTCCACCATGACTTCCACATGGGAGGGCTCCACCGTGAACTGCGAGGCGTTCTGGGCCTCCACCGAGATCTTGCAACGGCGCGAGACCACGGTGCGTCCGCTGGTGATGGTGTACTGCACCTTCACCGAGGCGGGGTTGGAGGTGACCAGGCTGGGGGTATCCAGCAGCAGGGTCTGCTCCACCGTGGTACCGGCGGCCTTGGGATCCAGCCGGATGCCCAGGGGCAGGTTGTTGATGGACGAGATGACGCCTTCCGGCCCGCGCAGGGTGACGGACGCCGGCGAAACGGTCACGTTCTCCACGGTCAGGGCCCCGCTGCGCAGCGGGGATTCCAGCACGGCCCGGATGGGCACGCTGCGTTCGGCCAGGGTATCGGCCGTGATGACGATGCGGGGCGGCTGCACGTCCACCAGCTCGAAGGCCCGCAAGCTGGGGCCCATGTTGTCCGAGGTCAGGGGGACGATGGTCGTGCCCTTTTTGATATTGGAAAGATTGATGGCTTCCGTCAGGCTGCGCGACGAGATGGAACGCAGCAGGATCTCCGGCCCGCGCAGGCGCACCTGCACCTTGCTGACCAGGCCGTCCGTCACCACCAGGCCGGAGGGGATGCCGTTGTATTCGATGCCCACTTCCAGCTGGACTTCCAGACGGTCGCGCACGCTGACCACATACCACATACCCACGGCCACGGCAAAGGCCACGAGCAGGGAAAGGAGATGGGGGGCCTTGCGGCTGTTCTTAGAGAATATCATTGAGCACCTGCCTCAAGCGTGTGGCATCGTGACTGCGGACGAGCTCGCCCTTCATGGCCACGGAGATCTCGCCGCGCTCTTCCGAGACCACGACCACCACGGCATCACATTCCTGTGTCATGCCCAGGGCGGCGCGATGGCGCGTGCCGAACGACTGCCCCTTGGCCTCGGCCAGGGGCAGGATGCAGGCGGCGGCCGTGATGCGGCCCTTGCTGATGAGCACGGCACCGTCATGCAGCGGCGCCTTGGGATAGAAGATGTTCATGAGCAGCTGGCGTGACAGCAGGGCATCCACCCGCACGCCCTCACGCTTGATCATGTCGTCCAGCCGGGTGCCCCGCTCGATGACGATGAGGGCCCCCACGCGCAGGCGGGCCATCTCCACGCAGGCCATGACCACTTCTTCCACGGCCGAATGCTGCAACGCACGCTTGCGGAAAAGATTGTTGGTCCCTATCTCGCCCAGTGCCTGCCGGATGTCGCTCTGAAAGATGACCACGATGAGCAGGAACAGGGAGCTGAAGACATGCTGCAGCAACCAGGTCAGGGTGTACAGCGCCATGCTGCGCGAAATGAAATACAGCAGGGTCAGCAGGCCGAGACCGGTCAGCACCGTCAGGGCACGCGATCCCCGCAACAGCTGGATGACCTGATAGAGCAGGAATGCTACCAGCAGGATGTCCAGCGCGTCACGCCATTCAAAAACCACATGTTCCAGCACGGTCCCTATCCTTGGGCATCAGAAAAATCCCCTTCCACGCCATGGGATGGCGTCCCCCCTTGCCGTCTGCCGCATCACGGATGCCGGACAGCCGGCGCGCAGTATAAAAACAAGCGCACGCCGGTGCAACTGGCAAATATCCCCCCGCGCGGCCGGACCGGGCATCAGTCCCGGCAGGCCCCGGCAGGATCACGGAAGGCCGCCGCCAGCGTGAGCGTCTGGCGCGTGGCGGCCACATCGTGCACGCGATGCCAGAACAGGCCCTTTTCCCAAAGCATGGCCGTGGCCACCTGGGTGGCGCAGCCCCGCTCCTGGGTGGTGAGGCCCAGCAGCTGCCCGAACATGGACTTCATGGACAGGCCCATGAGCACGGGCCGCCCGAAAGCCAGCCAGTCCTCCGCGTGGGCCAGCAGCTCCAGATTATGGCGCAGGGTCTTGCCGAAGCCGATACCGGGGTCCAGCACGATGTGCTCTTCCGGCAGACCGGCGGCGGTCAGGCGATGCAGCTCACGCTCGAAAAAGGCCATGACCTCGGAACGGACGTCCGTGTAGCGGGGATCCTTCTGCATGACGTCCGGCCTGCCCTGACTATGCATGAGCACGTAACCGGGCTTGTACTGGACGAGCACGTCCAGCAAGTCGGGATCGAAGGCGCAGGCCGAGATGTCGTTGATGATCTGCACGCCCTCTTCCAGCACGGCAGCCGCCGTGGCCGCATGGTAGGTATCCACGGAGAGCATGACCCCGGGGATCTCCCGCCGCAGCTCGTGCAACACGGGCATGAGACGCAACAGCTCCTGCTCCGGCGTCAGGGCCTGCGCGCCGGGCCGGGAGGATTCCGCCCCCAGGTCGAGGATGTCGGCCCCTTCCGCATGCAGGCGCATGGCATGGGCCAGCCCCAGGTCCGCGGAATCGTGCGTGCCGCCGTCATAAAAGGAATCCGGCGTCAGGTTGACGATGCCCATAACGCCAAAGGGGGCAGAGGTCGTCACCGCCCCGCCCCCAAGACACAGCCAGGAGCCGCCCCGGCGGGACGGCTCCTCAAACATAGGGTTATTGCTTGCGCTGTTCGTTTTCATCGTTGTCCTGCGTCCTGCTGCCCGTATCGGCATCGGCCTGCTCCGCCTTTTCGGGAGCAATCTCCGCGGCCTTGTCCGCCTCGGACGCCGCAGCGTCCGTATCGGCCGGATCAGGCTCCAGCACGAAGTCCCCGGCAGGGGCGGCCTTCACCGGCTTGCCGTTGGCATCCAGCGGCGGCAGGGGCTTGTTCTCCATGAGCAGATCAAGCTCTTCACCGCTGATGGTCTCACGCTCCAGCAGGGCCTGCGCGATGCGGTCCAGGGTGGCGCGATTGTCTTGCAGCAGCTTGACGCAGCGGGCGTGGGCCTCTTCCACGATGCGCTTGACTTCGGCGTCCACCAGGCGGGCGGTCTCTTCGCTGTAGTTCTTGTTCTGCACCCACTCGCGGCCGATGAAGACTTCTTCGCCGGTCTCACCGATGGACAGGGTGCCGATGGCATCGCTCATGCCCCATTCGCAGACCATCTTGCGGGCCATGCGGGTCACGCGTTCGATGTCGTTGGAAGCACCGGTGGTGATGTCGTCAAAGACGATCTCTTCCGCCACACGGCCGCCCAGCAGCACCACCAGGTTGTTGCGCAGGTAATTGCGCGAGTAGCCGTGGCGGTCTTCCTCGGGCAGCTGCATGGTCAGGCCCAGGGCGCGGCCACGGGGGATGATGGTGACCTTGTGCACGGGGTCGGAACCGGGCAGCAGGCGGGCAGCCAGGGCATGGCCGCCTTCATGGTAGGCCGTGATGCGCTTTTCCTCATCGGAAAGGATCAGGCTGCGGCGTTCGCGGCCCATGAGCACCTTATCCTTGGCGTACTCGAAGTCGTGCATGTCCACCTTGGTGGCATTGAGCTTGGCGGCCTGCAGGGCGGCTTCGTTGACCAGGTTCTCCAGATCGGCGCCGGAGAAGCCCGGCGTACCGCGGGCCAGGGTATCCAGATCCACGTCGGGATCCAGCGGCGTACGCTTGGTGTGGACTTCAAGGATACGGCGGCGGCCGCGCAGGTCAGGCGTGGGCACCACCACCTGACGGTCGAAACGGCCGGGACGCAGCAGGGCCGGGTCCAGAACGTCGGGACGGTTGGTGGCGGCCAGCAGGATGACGCCCTCGTTGCTCTCGAAGCCGTCCATTTCCACCAGCAGCTGGTTCAGGGTCTGCTCGCGTTCGTCATGCCCACCGCCCAGGCCGGCGCCACGCTTGCGGCCCACGGCGTCGATTTCGTCGATGAAGATGAGACAGGGGGCGTTCTTCTTGCCCTGCACGAACAGGTCGCGCACACGGGAGGCACCCACGCCCACGAACATCTCCACGAAGTCCGAACCGGAGATGGAGAAGAAGGGCACACCGGCCTCACCGGCCACGGCGCGGGCCAGCAGGGTCTTACCGGTTCCTGGAGGGCCCACCAGCAGCACGCCCTTGGGGATGCGGCCGCCCAGACGGGTGAACTTTTTGGGGTTGGACAGGAATTCCACCACTTCGGACAGTTCGTCCTTGGCTTCATCCACTCCGGCCACGTCTTCAAAGGTCACACGGGCCGAGTCCTGGTTGAGCAGGCGTGCGCGGGAACGGCCAAAGCTCATGGCCTTGCCGCCGCCTCCCTGCATCTGGCGCATGAAAAAGATCCAGACGCCGATGAGCAGCAGCATGGGGAACCACGACACCAGCAGGGTCATGTACCAGGGCTGTTCTTCCGGCGGCTGGGCCTTGACTTCCACCTTCTTGTCCAGCAGGCGGGACACCAGCTCATTGTCACGCGGGGCATAAGTCTGGACGGAAGCCCCGTCCGGCCCGCGCCCGATGAGGGTGTTGCCCTGGATCTCCACAGAGCTGATCTGCCCGCCATCCACACGGCTGATGAAATCCGTGTAGGACACCTTCTGGGCCGAGCTTTGCGGCTGCTGGAACATATTGAAAAGCATGACCATCGCAAGGACTATGGCAGCCCAGAGCATCAGGTTGCGACTAAACTGATTCAATTCGGCCTCCACTACAGAGCGGTAAAGCGTTATGCTGATGGCGCACCGGTCTGCGCCAAGGATTCAAGGTACTCTGACCGGCGGCACGGTGTCAATCGACACCGGTCAGGGATCAGGAACAAGATAAGTCTCTTTTCCCGTCTGGCAATGGGCAGGGCCGGAGAGACGGAAAAATCACGATGTCTGCCCGCACGCCGGCTCCTGGCGCCTTGCCGCAGGGCAGGCTTGCTTTCCCCCGGGCTTTGTGTCACATATATGTCTGTCGTGTGGAGGCGTGTCGTCACCGGTGTGGCGCCCGGTCTTCAAAACCGGTGGCAGGCTTAACCGTCTGCGGTAGGTTCGACTCCTATACGCCTCCGCCATCCCGCAAGCATCCCGTCCGCAAGCCTCGTGCCTGCGGACTTTTTTTGTGTCCGTGCTCCGCTCCTGCCTGCCGGGGACAGGGTCACGGAAAAAAATCCTCTGTGCCTGTAGCAGGCGGCGCGTCGGGATACCGTCAGCGCATTGCCTTTTGTCCGCCTGCCGGGCATCATCACACCATGTCCCGGCTCCTCTTTTCTTCTCCGTTACCGCCCCTGCTGCTGGCGGCCTGCCCTTTGCCGTCCCGCTCCGGCCAGTCTCCCGCCATGCAGTTGCCGGAGCTGCCCGAGGGACTGACGGCGGCGGAAGACCAGGCCCATATGGAGGCTTTTCACCTTCCGGCAGAGCGTGACAAGCGCCACCTGGCCCGCCTGCTGCTGGCGCTGCTGCTGCACCGCGCCGCCATCACCGGCCTGTCCCCCCTGCCCTCTTTGGACTGGTATCCCCTGCCGCAGCTTTTTCATCATGCGGCACAGGCCCGGCGCTTTTTCGCCCGCCATGCCTGCCCCCGATTGCACCGCCTGCCTTCAGGACGTCCGTGGCTGGAGGTGTTTTCCGTCAGCTTCAGCTACAGCGAACAGGCCGCCTTCTGCCTGCTGGCCGGGGCCGGTACCCGTCCCGGTGTGGATGCCGAGGCCCTGTCGAGCCCGGCACCGCCCGCGTCGGCCTTCTCGCCCCGGGAGCTTTTTCCCGGTCTTTCTCCGACAGCCCGGCAACGGGAGTGCCTGCGTCGCTGGACCATCAAGGAAGCCGTCTTCAAGGCCGCAGGTACGGGCTGCGACCGGCCGCCGCACCTGCTGGACAGCGGCCGCAGCGGCCAACGCACAGGCGAACTCATGCTGGATGCCGCCCGATACCACTGGCATCAGCTGCCCTGCCCCGGCCACTGGCTCTGCGCGGCGGTGCGGGGGTAATCCACGGAGATATCCATGCCCGATCGTATTCTTTCCCTACCCTCTACTCACTATCTTTTTATTCTCAAGAAGTATCTTCAGTCTCAAAAGACAGCCGAGCTTTTTTACATCAAAGAAAAGGTTGGAAAACGCGCCTCTGGAAAGAGTTTTAGCTTCAACGAACATCTCCAGGGACTCATCTACGCTTTGCTTTCCAGTCAGGCCGTATGGAAAAAAATCCATGACCATTTACCTGATATCGACAAGATATTTTTTGAATACAACAAAGAAAAAATCCTCATGACGCCGCCTTCTGTCTTTTGTAAAAAGATAAAGGACATCAAATGCGGCAACAGGGCCATCCGCGCCCAAATGCGCTCTTTGCGGACACATATCCATGTCTTCGAGCGGATAGAAATGGAGTATGGCAGCCTCGACGATTTCGTGACATCAGAAAACGCACATCATATCGTAACCATGCTGTCTTCTCCGCTATCCCCTTACAAGCTCCCCATGGTAGGCAAGGCTCTGGCCTGGGAGTATCTGCGTAATGTAGGTATCGATGCCGCAAAACCTGATGTTCATATACGGCGATTTCTGGGAGCGAACAGAATGGGAAACGGTCTTGGAAGCAGCCCCGCATCGCTTGCAGATGTCGAACGGAAGATGGAACAACTTGCACAGGAGACAGGGCTTTTAAAGGTCGAAATAGACGACCTTATCTGGCGGTTCTGTGCCAGGGGCTATGGGGAGATTTGCACAGCCATGCCGGCCTGTGGACGCTGTGTCATCGCAGCCCTTTGCCGTAAATCCCGCTATTGAACGAGCACGAGCATGCCCGGTAATCGCCGCTTCTTCTAAAGGATTGCCAGCCAATGACGACGTTGGGGACAGGAATTTTTCCGCTAACTGTTGCTTGTGGACAGCCACTCTCCCTGCAGAAAACGGGGAAAAGTTTGTACGAAAGCGTGCACTGTGAAGGGAAAAAAGGGGACCTTTCCCCAAATGAACCTTCCTTCCCGCGTCCATGGCCGTCGTACCAAGGATGCCCAATAGAGGGACGTAACTGATCTCCCCGCCTCTGCGATACATCCTGTTCCTCCTTACTCTTACACGCCGATTTATCCCGGACATTTTGTGCTTCTCTGCGCCAGCCCTGCGCAAACATCGCTTGCCTTATGTCCGCTTTTGGGTCACTGTGCGCCCATGCTTCGCTTTCATCTGGTCAGTCTCTTCCCGGAGTTTTTCCGCTCGCCCCTTGAGACGGCACTGCTGGGCCGCGCCCGCGAGGCCGGCATCGTGGATTTTTCCTTCCACGATCCCCGCAGTTTCAGCACCAGCCGTCATCATCATGTGGACGACCGCCCGTACGGCGGCGGTCCCGGCATGGTCATGCAGGGCGAACCGGTGGCCGCGGCGCTGCGCTCCATCGAAAAGCCGGGACGCATGATCCTGCTGGCTCCCAGCGGGCGTCCCCTCAATGACGCGCTGGCCCGTGAGCTGGCCCAGGAAGAAGACCTGACCCTGATCTGCGGCCGTTATGAAGGACTGGATGCCCGCCTGCTGGACATCTTCCCCCTGGAGCCCGTGAGCGTGGGCGAAGCCGTGCTCAATGGCGGCGAGACGGCGGCCCTGGCCGTCATCGAGTCCGTAGCGCGGCTGGTGCCCGGTTTCATGGGCAAGGAAGAGTCCGGGGACGACGAAAGTTTTTCCAACGGCCTGCTGGAGTACCCCCATTACACGCGGCCCGAAGTCCTGGAAGGCCGCGAGGTTCCGGAGGTACTGCGGGGCGGGGACCACGGCGCCGTAGCGCGCTGGCGGCGGCAGCAGTCGCTGGCCACCACGCTGCGGGTGCGGCCCGACCTGCTGGACAGCGCACCCCTGGTGGCGGAAGATGCCCGCCATCTGGCCACGCTGCCCCGGACAAGGGCCGGAAGGAACCTTTCTTTCTGCCTCGTGCACTATCCCGTGCTGCTGGGCCGGAAAAATTCCGGCGTTTCCTCTTTGACAAATTTGGATATTCACGATATAGCCCGGATTTCCCGCAGCTATGCGATGGGACCGTTCTATGCCGTGACCCCGCTGGAGGACCAGCAGCGTCTGCTACAGGCCATAGTACGGCACTGGACGCAGGGCGCGGGAAGCAGGGGCAACCCGGACCGGGCCCAGGCGCTCGCCACGGTTTGTCCTGCCGAATCCGTGGATGCCGCTGTGGAACATCTCACGGAGCGCACGGGCATGCGGCCCAGAGTGGTGGCGAGCTCCGCCTCCTGGCCCGCTCACAAGCACGCGCCCCCGCCGCTTTGTCCGGCGGATGTGTGCCGCATGTGCGAAGAAGGTCCTGTGCTGCTGTTGCTGGGTACGGCCCAGGGGCTGGCCCCTGAGGTGCTCGCCCGGTGTGACGGGGTGCTCAGACCCATACGGTATCTGGGCTACAACCACCTTTCGGTGCGGAGCGCGGCCGCTATCCTGGCCGACAGAATTTTGGGCGATTACAAGTAAGCGCCACAGTTTTTCTTCACGACGACAGCCGTCCCAAGGCTGCGTATTTAAGGAGTAGGGCATGGATATCATTAAGAAAATTGAACGTGAAAACATGCGTATGGATATGCCCGTGTTTCGCTCCGGCGACACGGTGAAAGTGCATCTGCGCATTGTGGAAGGCGAAAAAGAGCGTATTCAGGTGTTCCAGGGCAACGTGATCCGCATCCAGCGCGGCACCACCGACGCCACCTTCACCGTGCGCAAGATCTCTGACGGCGTGGGCGTGGAACGCATCTTCCCCCTGCACTCCCCCTTCATCGACCATGTGGAAGTGGTGAGCCAGGGCCGCGTGCGTCGCAGCCGTCTGTACTACCTGCGCGCCCTCAAGGGCAAAGCCGCTCGCATCAAGCCCCGCGGCCGCTTCTGATTCGCAGCCCAGCGGAATGTCCATGGCGGCCTGAGGGTCCTGTGAACATACCCGGGCAGAATACGAACGGAATGAACCTCACCCTGCCTTGCGCGGGGTGAGGTCTTTGGCGTTTTAGCAACAGAGTAAAACAAGATGCCCCCTCGTCGCAAAAGATCCCCCGCCGCACCGGCCCCGGAACAGGGCCTGCTCTGTGCCCTGCCCTCCCGCCCCCTGCTCATGGCGGGCATCGATGAGGCGGGCCGCGGCTGCCTGGCCGGCCCCGTCGTGGCGGCGGCCGTCATCCTGCCGGAAGCATACGACCTGCCGGGTCTCACGGATTCCAAAGCCCTGAGCGCCGCCCAGCGGGAACATCTGGCCCCCCTGATCCGTCAGTGCGCCCTGGCCTGGGGGCTGGGCGTAGTCTGGCCCGCCACCATCGACCGTATCAACATCCTCCAGGCCACCTTCGAGGCCATGAGCCGCGCCGTGGCCAGCCTCAAGCGCAGGCCCGACCTTTTGCAGGTGGACGGCAACAAGACCGTGCCCGAGCCCGTCCTGCTGCCGCACTGGCGCAAGCGTCATGCCGACGCCCCCGACCTGCCCCGCCAGAACGCCGTGGTGGGCGGGGACAGTTCCGTGCCAGCCATCTCGGCGGCCTCCGTCCTGGCCAAGACCTACCGGGACATGCTCATGGAACATCTGGACCGGCACCATCCCGGCTATGGTTTCGCCCGCCACAAGGGCTACGGCACGGCCGACCATTACGAGGCCCTGCACCGTCTGGGGCCCTGCCGCCAGCACCGGCTGACCTTTCGCGGCGTGCTGCCCGATAGGGACGAAGGCCCCGGGGCCCGGCAGGGGAGCCTACTGTGAGCTTTCTTTCCCGCCTGCGCCGTCTGGCCGAGCCTTCCGGAGCACCGGCAGGGGACGACCGTGCGGGCGGGGATCCCCGGGCCGCCCTGGGCCGTGCCGGGGAGGAGGCCGCCGCCACGTTGCTGCATGCACGCGGCATGCGCATCCTGGCCCGCAACTGGCGCAGCGGCCCGCTGGAGCTTGACCTTGTCTGCCGGGAAGGCGACACTCTTGTTTTCGTGGAAGTCAAAACGCGCGGTCCGGGCAGCCTGGGCAGCGCTCTGGAAGCGGTGGGGCCGCGCAAGCGCCAAAGCCTGATCCGGGCCGCACGGACCTGGCTGGCCGCGCATGACCAGTGGCACCTGCCCTGCCGCTTTGACCTCGTCTGTATCGAACCGGGGCCCACGGGCCCGCACATGGAGCACATCCGCCATGCTTTCGACCTCTCCGGCTCCGGGCCATCTGTGGATAGTGGCCACACCTCTTGGCAACCCTGGTGACCTTTCTCCCCGCGCCCGCGAAGTCCTCGCCGGTGCCGACCTCATCCTGGCCGAGGACACCCGCCGCGCCGGGCTGCTGTGCAGCCAGTGCAACATCCCGGCCCGCCGCTTCCTGAGCTTCCATGACCATAACGAGAGCGAACGTCAGGAAGAGGTCCTGCGCCTGCTGCGCCAGGGACAGAACCTGGCCCTGGTCTCGGATGCGGGCACGCCCCTGCTGGCCGATCCCGGCTACCGTCTGGTGCGCGCCTGCCGTGCCGAGGGCCTGCCCGTCTCGCCCGTGCCCGGTCCTTCGGCACCGGTGACGGCCCTTTCCGCCGCGGGCATCCCGCCCCTGCCCTATACCTTTTTGGGCTTTTTGCCGCGTGATGCCGCGGGCCGCCGCGCCACGCTCTCGGCCTTTGCCCGCACGCCGGGCTCGCTCATCTTCTTCGAGCGCAAGGACCGCCTGCGCGAGAGCCTGGCCCAGGCCGCGGAACTGCTGGGCCCCCGGGCCGTGGCCGTGTGCCGGGAATTGACCAAGACCCATGAGGAATTTATACTTGGCCGTCTGGAGAAATGGCAGGAGCTGCCCGAAGAACTGCTGGGCGAGATCACGGTCATCATCGGTCCGCCGGAACAGAAGGAGCGCGCCGATGAAGCCGAGGCCCGCCGGGCGCTGGAAGCCGTCATGGCCGCCGCGGACGAGCAGCTCAAGCCCAAGGAAGTGGCCCGCCGGGCCCAGGAGATGGCCCCCGGCTGGAGCGCCAAGGAGCTTTACGAGCTGCTGACCCGCGCCTGAGCCTTTCTCCGTTACGGAACCGACCGCCCAACCAAGCGAGCCCGCCATGTTGCCCACCCGGACAGCCCTTTCCTGCCTTGCGCGAAGCTGCTGCATCAACGCCGCCGTTACGGCACGCGGCATGCAGCAGCTGGGATTGCTGTTCGCGCTGGAACCGGCACTGTGCCATCTGTACCCCGATGCCGAAGCTCGGGCCCAGGCGGCGGCCCACTACAGTACCCACAGCAACACGCATCCCTACATGCTGCCGTTCTACATGGGCCTTTTGCTGAACATCGAAGAACAGGTGGCAGAAGGCAAACTGCCCTCCAATGCGCTGGACACGGTGCGCCGCACGCTGGGCACCACGCTTTCCGCCGTAGGGGACGGCTTTTTTGAAGGGGGCGTCTTCCCCTGCTGGGCCCTGTGCTGCATCTGCCTCCTGCTGGCCGGGCACACGCTGCCCGTCATCCTGCTGACGGCCCTGCTGGCCGTGGCCCTGCTGGCTTTCAGGACAGGCACGTTTTTCTTTGCCCTGCGCTACGGCCTGGCCGCCCTGGCCTGGCTCAAGCGTCTGGGGCTCATCAACTGGACCGGCCGCATCAAGGTCGTCAATGCCTGTCTGCTGACCGTGGCGGCCGCCATGCTGCTGCCCTACAGCGGGGACCGGCATACGCTCCTCTGGTGTATGGGCGGCGGCGCTGCCGTTCTGGCCGCCGCCTGGATCATCGGGCGTCTGCATTTGCCGCGCATCGTGCTCTGGCTGATCCTGCTGACCTTCCTCGTGCTCATGGACGCGGGGCTGGTCGGCCTGTAAAGGCCCTTGCCGCTACGGCAGGGAAAAGCCCGATGACGAAACGGGCATGGCGTGATCCGCAGGTCCTGCGGCCGCCTCAGACGACAGGGACGCACCCGGCATGGCCGTCCCTGCCACAAGGTCCCCGATGCGGGGGACCGTCAGGAACAGATCGTACAGGTCGCCCGGGGCGACCAGGGAGAATATATCATGGCAGAAGTTCAGGAAACGCCCGAAGGCCTCGCCCTTCCCGTCACGCTGCATACGCGTGGCGGGTTGCACGCACGGCCTGCTGCCCGTCTGGCGCAGGAGGCCCAGCATTTTTCCTCCGACATCCAGATCCAGAGCGACAACGGCACCGCCGATGCCAAAAGCATGCTGGATATCCTCTCCCTCGCCATCTCCACAGGCTGCACCCTGACCCTGCTGGCCCGGGGCGATGACGCCCGCGAAGCCCTGACGGCCCTGGCCGAATATCTGGAAAACCTGCAGGACTGATATGGCACGCTCTCTTCTTTTCGGTACGTCCGTCTCGCCCGGCATCGCCATCGGGGTGCTGCGCTTCGCCCACAATGTCCAGACCGTGGAGATGCGCCGCATCAGCCCGCGCGAAGTGGAAGGCGAACAGGAACAGCTGCGCGCCGCCGTGACCAGCGTGCGTGCCGCCCTGCAGGAAGCCATGGCCAAGGTCCCGGAAGACCTTTCCGAATACCGTGAGGTCATCGCCGCCCAGATCGAGCTGGCCCGCGATCCCAAGCTGGTGGGCAGCGCCCTTTCCCGCATCGAAAAGGAACTGGTCTGCGCCGCCTGGGCCCTGGACAGCACGGTGGAACAGCTGTGCAGCATCTTCCGCAACATGGACGACCCCTACCTGCGCGACCGGGCGCAGGACATCCGGGCCGTGGGCCTGCGCCTGCGCGAATGCCTGGCCGGCAGCTGCGCCCTGCCCGCCGCGGCCGGTGCCGGCATCCTGGCCGCCCAGGATCTTTCGCCCGCCGACGTCATGGACATGGATTTCAAGGACGTGCGGGCCGTCATCACGGCGGAGGGCGGCCCCACGTCGCATACGGCCATCTTGTCGCGCGGCCTGCATATCCCGGCCCTGGTGGGCGTCACCGGTCTGCTGGAGACAGGCAAGCCCGGTGAAAAGGTCATCGTGGACGGCCTCAACGGCTGCCTGCTTCTGGATCCCGATGCCGATGACCTGGCCATGTATGAAGAACGCCAGCGCGAGTATCAGGAGTGGGAGGCCCGCACCCGCAGCGAGTCCCACTGGCCCGCCGAGATGCGCGACGGCGTGCGCGTGAGCGTCCATGCCAACCTGGAACGCCTAGAAGAGATGGACGAGCTGCAGGCCAGCGGCGCCGAAGGCGTGGGCCTGTACCGCACGGAATTCTCCTTCCTGCGGGAGCATCTGCCCAGCGAGGAAGAGCTTTACGCCGAATACAGCGCCGTGGCCCGCAAGGCCGCGCCCGCGCATGTGGTCTTCCGTACATTGGACGCCGGTGCGGACAAGATGCTCCGCGCCCAGGAGGCCCTCAAGGAGCCCAACCCGGCCCTGGGCCTGCGCGGCATCCGCTTTTGCCTGCGGCACCAGAAGATCTTCCGCAGCCAGTTGCGCGCCCTCATGCGCGCCGGTGTGGAGGGCAATGTCTCCCTGCTGCTGCCCATGATCTCCGGCCTGGCCGAGGTGCAGAGCGTGCGCCGCATCATGCAGGAACTGCAACAGGAACTGCAGGCCGCCGGTCTGCCCCACGCCGCCGACCTGCCCCTGGGCATCATGGTGGAGACCCCGGCGGCCGTGCTCATCGCCGATGCCCTGGCCCGCGAATGCGACTTTTTCAGCATCGGCACCAATGACCTCATCCACTATCTGATGGCCATCGACCGCAACAACCTGCATGTGGGCTACCTCAACGAGGCCCTGCATCCGGCTGTGGTCCGCTCCCTGAAACGCATCATCGACTCCGCCCACCGCGAGGGCATCGGGGTCTCCGTCTGCGGCGAGCTGGCCGCCGACCCCTACGGCCTGGCTCTGCTGCTGGGCATGGGCGTGGACACGCTCTCGGCCTCGCCGCGCTTCGTGCCGGGCATGAAACACATGATCCGCCGCCTGGACGCCCAGACCTGCATGGACATGGCCCACAGCGTGCTCATGAGCACCGACGTGACGGCCTCGCAGCGCATGCTGCGCGAACGCCTGCAGGAGAGCCTGGGCTCGGAGCTGGCCTTCCATACCACAAGCATCATGACGAACAGTTAGGAATATGAGCAAGAAACCATCCCCGTCCACCATCGCCGTCAACAAGAAGGCGCGCCACCTGTACGAACTTTCCGACTTCGTGGAAGCGGGCATCAGCCTGACCGGCCCCGAAGTCAAAAGCATCCGGGCCGGCAAGATCAACTTTCTGGACAGCTATGTGGATTTCCGTGACGGCGAGGCCTTCGTGCTTTCGCTGCATATCGCCCCGTATGACAATGCCGGCTATGTGCCGCAGGATCCCGACCGCCCGCGCCGCCTGCTGCTGCACGCCGCCGAGATCCGCCAGATGGCGGCCCGCGTGGAGCAGAAGGGCCTGACCGTGGTGCCCGTGCGCATGTATTTCAAGCAGGGCAAGGTCAAGATGGAGATCGCCCTGGGCCGGGGCAAGAAGCTGTTCGACCACCGCGAGACCCTCAAACGCAGGGCCGAAGAGCGCGACGCCGCCCGCGATCTGGCCTGATATCATGTGGCGTCCGCCGCTGGCCCCGGGCCTTCTCTGGCAAAGCTGGCTCTTGTGCTGGCTGCTGGGCCTGCTGGCGGCACGCTGGCCCGGACCCGCGCTTTGCGCGGGTCTTTGCGTCCTGGTGGCGGACAGCCGTTTATGGCGCATCCCCCGCCTGCTGACGGGCTGTGCCGTCGCCCTGCTGGGCTGCGTCACGGCCCAGGCCCTGTTGCCCGCTTTTCCTGTGCCCCCCGTACTGGAACAGCTGTACGAGGAACGCACCCCTCCCCGCCACTGGCCTGTGCTGGAAGCCAGGGTGAACGATGTCCGCACCCTGCCGGGGCAGCGCCTGCGCATCAGCCTGACCGACCTGCGGCTGCAACAGCCTGACGACCAGACGCCGGTCCGCCTTCCCGGCAATCTTTCCTGGACATGGGAGCAGGCCGCCGTCTTCCCGCTGCCGGGACAGACGGTACGCCTGCAACGCAAGCTGCTGCCCGTGGACAATCAGCGCAACTTCGGCCTCACCGACTGGGGTTTCTGGTGGCACAGTCACGGCACCGGCTGGCGCATCTGGAGCCGGGGCACGGGCGGACAGCCCTCCGTCGACGGCTCACCTTCCCCCTTTGCCCACCAGCGCCTAGAACTCATACGCCAGTTCCTTGCCGTGCTCCTGCCGGGCAGGGACGGTCTTTTGCCGCCCGCTGCCGCCTCCGCCGGTCCGGCTGCCGCGGCCTCTTCCGCAGCGTCCACCTCCGTGGCCTCCACGCCATCCGTGGCTCCCGTGCCCCAGGGCAAGGCCATCCTGCTGGCCTTGCTTTTCGGGGAACGCTTTTTGCTGGAAACGCCCACCGTCCAGGCCTTCAATGCCGGCAACCTTTCCCACAGCCTGGCCCTTTCCGGACAGCATCTGCTCGTGGCCGGTCTGGCGGGGATGTTCATCGTCTGGCTGGCGGCCCACCTGCACCCGGGGCTCTATCTCTGGCGCCCCCGTACCGTCCTCATCCCGCTGGCGGCCTGCCCTGCGGCCCTGGCCTACCTTTGGCTGGGCAATGCACCGCCTTCCCTACTGCGGGCGGCGGGGATGCTCCTGCTGCTGGCCACAGGCATGGCCCTGGCCCATCTGCGCTGCATGCCGCTGCCCCAGACGCTCCGGGAGCGCCTCCCTTCCAGCGGGCTGGATATCCTGTGCTGCACGCTGCTGTGCATCACCGTCATCTCTCCCCTGTCCGTCTTCGATACCGGTCTGCAACTTTCCGCCCTGTGCGTGGCGGTCATCTGCTGCGCCACGCCGCTCATGGGACAACTGCTGCGCCGCATCCCCCGGGCATCCCCCGCGCAACGTCTGCTCCGCTCACTGGCCAGCATCCTGCTGGTCTCCTTCTTCATCCAGCTGGCCCTGTTGCCCCTTTCCCTGCTGCTGTTCAACAACAGCGGGCTCTGGTTCCTGCTCAATGTCTTCTGGCTGCCCGTCCTGGGGGCCCTTGTCCTGCCCGGGGCCTTCCTGGGACTGGGCCTCAGCCTGTGCGGCCTCGATGCGGCGGCCACTCTGGTACTGGATGTGGTGGCCCTGCCCTGCCAATGGCTGGTGGACGGGCTGCTCTTCCTCCAGACCCAGGGCTGGCTCAGCGGCCCCCCGGTCCTGCGCCCCCACTGGACGGCCCTGCCCGCCATGGCCTGCCTTTTTCTGGCACTGGCCCTGCGGGCCGGACGTCCCGGCTTGCCGCCGGCGGGGAAACGCCTGCTCATCTGCGGCCTGCTGCTAGCCTGTGCGGGTCCGGCCCTGCGCCTGCACCATGATCTGGTGCCCCAAGTGGAGCTTTCCGTCCCTGACGTGGGACAGGCCCAGGCCGTCCTGCTGCGCCTGCCGCACGGCCAGACCCTGCTTGTGGATGCCGCCGGAAGCATGTCCCGCACCTGGAACCCGGGGAAGGAGCTCCTGCTGCCCCTGCTGGCCTGCAACGCCCGTCCCGGTCTGGATGCCATCATCAACAGCCATCCCGACATCGACCACGCGGGCGGCATCCCTCCCCTGCTGACGGCCTTCCCCGAGGCGCTCCTGCTGCATAACGGCCAGCTGGGCAGCGGCCAGATGGGGCATATCTGGCAGACCACCCTGCAGGATCGGAACGCCATCACCCTCCATGCCGGAGACATCCTGCAGCTGGGCGATCCTGAAGACGGACTTGCCCTGCATGTGCTGCATCCGCCCCGGCCGGTCCCGGGCGCCTATCCCTGGGAGGGCAACAGCGCATCCCTGATCCTGCGCCTTGTCCGGAACGGACACGGTCTGGCGCTGTTTCCCGGTGATGCCGATGCGGCCGCCCTGCGCCATCTGCTGGCCAGCGGTCAGGACGTGCAGGCCGATGTCCTGCTGGCGCCGCACCACGGCTCGGACAGTTCCTTCCAGCCGGACTTTCTGGCAGCCGTACGACCCCGGCTGGTGGTGGCTTCCTGCGGTGCTTTCAACCGCTTCGGTCATCCCGGCAAACAGCTCGGACAATGGCTGGAAGAACAGGGGATCCCCCTGCTGCAAACAGGCCGTCATGGACATGTCCGCGTCGTCTGGCCTCTGTCGGGGGACACGGACATCCCGCAACTGCATTGGGACACAGCCCGACCGGTGCACCCCTGACCATATGCCGCAACGACTTTCCAGCCTTGTCGTGCATGTCGCAAGGGTCGCGACTTCCCTTGTCCGCCACCTGCGGGACAGCCGCACATGATCGCAGCAGGCGGGTCGATACCTCTGGGGTAAAGAAACCCCTGGCGCCCTCCATGCCGCGCTGCTCCCCAAGGGCTGCTAGGGCTGCAGCAAAGCATAAACAACGACCGGGCGTGTCCGTGGCATTCGGTAACGTGACGAGCAGACCTTGTCTGCCCCACGGCGCCACACGACCGTCGTTCAGGCACACGGGGAGAGAGGCCATCCACTCCCCCCAACGCTCCTTCCCCGGCACGCATCGTCAGGGACGGATACAGATAACGGGCCGCTCCCTCAGGGAACGACCCGTCGTCCATCAGATCTGTCGCACAATGACCTGGCCTCTGAATCCGGCTCTTCAGGTATTCCATCACAGGCGGCCTGCCGGCGCCTGGAACGACCTCCGCACACTATCAAGGATGGAGGACGAGAAAACCGACTTTTCATGCTCACAGCCACGGCTGGCATCCCGCAAGCCGTGCCCGGCACGACATGGTATCCACGGGCATCGCCAGCGAACACACGGAAGCCGTTTCCTCCCCCAAACGCTTCTCTCCTAGTGCTGGCACTGCGGGCAGGAGACCGTGGCCCGGCCGCCGATACGACTTTTTTCCAGTTCCTTGCCGCACCGACGGCAGGCCTGACCGCCACGTCCATAGACAAAGAAGGTATTCTGGAAAGCCCCCACATTGCCGTTGGCATCCCGATAGTCACGAATGGAGCTGCCGCACTGGGCGATGGATTCCCGCAACACTTCCTGCAAAGCAATGCGGAGACGCTCCGCTTCCGCCTCCGAAAGCTCTCCGGCAGGCCGCCGGGGATCGATACCGGCCCGGAACAGGGATTCGTCCGCATAGATGTTGCCGATGCCGGCCAGAACGGTCTGGTCCAGCAGTGCGGCCTTGATGGCACGGCGACCGTGAAGACGCGGCCCCAGCTCCCCGGGCCCCATCTCCAGCGGTTCCGGCCCCAAGGAACACCAGAAATCCCAGCGATCCAGCAGATCCGACGTGGCGGCGAAGACCAGGCCAAAGGAGCGCACATCATCGAAAAAGAGCTGTGCCCGGCTCCCGTCAGGTCGCCGCAGATGGAAGATGATGCGCGTATGCTTCAGGGGGGCAGCCCCTTCAGGATGGACCATGAAACGCCCTGTCATGCGCAGATGCACGGCCAGGAGCGACGGCACAGGCACAGCAGCTGCCGCAGCAGGGGGCTCCAGCTCCAGCAGGGCCAGCTTGCCCCGGCGACGAACGGCGCTGATGCGCGTTCCCGCCAGTCGCTCCACAGGCAGGCTCAAGGGATGCAGGGAACGCTCGCGAAAGACGTCCACCCGCTCGATGCAGCAGTCCAGTACCTGTGGCCGCAAGGTGCGGACGACGGTCTCTACTTCCGGCAATTCGGGCATGATCCACCTCATACGAAAAGACCTGCCGAGGGCAGGTCAACTACAGCAGGGCCGAAAACATCGGCGAAAAAAAGACAGCCCGTGTTGCGGACAGCACGGGCAGCAAAAATGACGGGCAAACGAGAGGGAACGGGACAGCCTGCATGTACGGCCCGGCATATGCTCACCGCAACGTACGGCGGCAAAGCCGACCCCACAGGCTAGGCCTGTTCGTCACCGCCCAGGTAGATGTCCAGCAGGCCTTCCGGCGGCGCGATGTGGATGCGCTCCCCTTCCAGGTCGAAACCTTCGATGAACGACGCTTCGGCCGGGAAAAGGACTTCCTTGCCGTCATCGGTCACGATGCTCCAGACCTCCAGACCGGCAGGATATTCCACATGATCCAGCACGCCCAGACGGGAGCCGTCGGGCAGGATGACGGCAAAGCCCAGCACGTCCTCCACGTAGACTTCGTCTTCATCCACGGGCGGCAGCAGGTCACAATCCACAAGGATCTTCTGGCCTCGCAGGGCTTCGATGTCGTTACGGTCGGTCACGCCTTCCAGAAGGAGCAGAGGACGGCCCTTGTGCATGCGCCAGGAACGGGCCCGGGCAGGACGCGGCGGGGCATCGCCCGCCTGTAGCCAGAAAGGACCGTCCAGCAGCGAAGGGGAGTCTGCGTACCAGTCGACGCAGATCTCCCCCTTGATACCGTGCGGGCGCGCGAGCGTGCCCATATGGATGCGTCGTGCCATGAGGGATTATTCCAAGATCTCGAGCACGACGCGCTTTTTGGCCTTGGTGGACGCGGCACTGAGCAGGGTGCGCATGGCGCGTGCCGTGCGGCCCTGCTTGCCGATCACCTTACCGAGATCTTCCTTGGCGACCTTCAATTCCAGCACAGTGGTCTGTTCGCCTTCCACCTCGGTGACCTGCACCTGATCAGGGGCGTCCACGAGCGAACGGGCGATAAATTCAATCAAAGCTTTCATTGCTGGCCTCCCGCAAGCCCTGCCGTGACAAGGCTGTTGGTGTGAGCGGGCGCTGCATCCCCGGAGCTTTCCTCACAGGAAAAGCGCCATGCGCCTGCGGTGCGGTACGACTTGCGGACAGCTCCTTCAGAGATCCTGCCGCGTCAGTACCGCACGCCGGAAGAACATCGGGCCAGTACCGGAAAAGACCGGTACAGCGGTATCCTGAAGATACCTTAGGCCATCTTCTTGATCAGGGCGCGGACGGTGTCGGTGGGTTCGGCACCGCGATCCAGCCAAGCCTTCACCTTTTCGGCGTCCAGCTTCACTTCGGCGGGATCGGTCATGGGGTTGTAGTAACCCAGGAATTCCAGCGGACGGCCATCACGACGGGTTTCGTCGTTGGCGGCCACGACGCGGTAGAAAGGATGCTTCTTGCTGCCCAGACGGGTCAATTTCAGCTTAACAGCCATGATTATCTCCTGTTTGTGCTATGGTAGCGTTGCGGGGGCAAAAGAGCAAGTTTGCCCTCCCCCCATTATATCAATGACCAGTGCGCCGCAACGATTTTTTTATCGCGTCTCCGGCATCGCCGCAGCCGTCTGGCGATGAGGTTTCGCCGTGCGTTGCCGGGGAACGGACGCTGATCCGTGCGGACAGACCGCACGGACGGGCCTATTTCTTTTTGCGTTTGGCGGGCCGTTCGCGCTTTTTGCGCTTTTTGGCCGCCGCCGACTTACCGTGTCCGGCATCCGGCAGCCCCATGGGCGGCATACCGGGCATGCCACCCATACCCGGCATCATGCCGGGCATCCCGCCCATGCCGCCGGGCATGCTCATGCCCCGGGGCATCCTGGGCATGGAGGGCATCCCCTTGGCCTTGCCGCCCATCATCCCCTTCATCATCTGGCGCATCTGCTCGAACTGACGCACCAGCTGGTTGACCTGCTGCACCGTGACCCCGGCGCCCTTGGCGATACGCGCCCGGCGGCTGCCGTTGAGGATATCGGGGTTGCGGCGCTCGGCCATGGTCATGGAATTGATGATGGCTTCGGTACGGGCCATTTCCTTTTCGGGCATGGCACCGTTGGCCTCGGCCAGCTTTTCACGCAGGCCGCCCATACCGGGGATCATCTTCAAAATACTGTCCAGAGAGCCGAGCTTTTTGATACGGCGCATCTGGGTACGGAAATCTTCCAGGTCGAAGCTGGCCTTGCGCATCTTTTTGGCAAGGGCTTCGGCCTCGTCGGCGTCGATGGTGGCCTGGGCCTTTTCCACCAGGGTGAGCACGTCGCCCATGCCCAGGATGCGGCCCGCGATGCGGTCAGGATGGAAGATCTCCATCTCGGACAGCTTTTCGCCCATACCCACGAACTTCACCGGGGCGCCGGTCACCGCCCGGATGGAGAGGGCCGCACCGCCACGGGCATCGCCGTCCATCTTGGTCAGCACCACACCGGTCAGGCCCAGACGTTCGTTGAAGGACTCCGCCACGGTCACGGCATCCTGACCGGTCATGGCGTCGGCCACGAACAGGATCTCCTGCGGGTTCACCGCGGCCTTGATGGCGGCCAGTTCCTGCATCAGGGGCTCGTCCACATGCAGACGGCCGGCGGTGTCCAGCAGGACTACCGTGGCCTGCTGCTCACGGGCGGCTTCCATGGCCTGGCGGGCGATATCCACGGGATTCATGTCCACCGTGGACGGGAAACAGGGCATGTCCAGCTGCTTGGCCAGCACGGTCAGCTGGTCGATGGCGGCGGGGCGGTACACGTCGGCAGGCACCAGATAGGGACGCATCTTCTGCTTGCGCAGCAGATTGGCGATCTTGCCCGCCGAAGTGGTCTTACCGGAGCCCTGCAGGCCCACCAGCATGATGACCGCCGGCTCCTGGCCCTGCAGGTTCAAACCCGCGGTCTCGCCACCAAGCAGGCCTACCAGTTCCTCATGGACGATCTTGACGACCTGCTGCGCCGGGCTGACGCCCTTGATGAGTTCCTGCCCCAGGCACTTCTGGCGGACGTTCTCCACAAAGTCCTTGACGACCTTGAAGTTGACGTCGGCCTCCAGAAGGGCAAGGCGCACCTCGCGCAGGCCCGCCTGGATATTTTCTTCCGTCAGCTGGCCGCGTCCGCTGAAGGAGCGGAACACACCGGAAAGGCGATCGGAAAGGCTTTCGAACATGAGAACCCCGCTATCAAGTTACACTGAAAGGCCTGCCCTCCCTGCCGCAGGACATGGCGACAGATCACGCGGGCCCGGCCAGCGCATACAGAATTGTGATTCATAGGCTGTTTACGCCGTTTCGTCAAGAAAAGACCGCAGTGGCAGCCGGGACGGCCTTTTGAGCAGGCCGCCCCGGCCTTCCGTGGCTCACGCTCCCAGGCGGCTCTACCCACCATGATGCCCCAGCTCTGCCGAAAAACAAAAAGGCCGCCCCCGAAGGAGCGGCCAGACGCGTTGAAGCGACTTGGACTAGAAGGTGTAACGCAGGCCGAGCATGAACTCGTGGTTGCTGGGCTGATTCTTGACCTTGGCGCCTGCGGGAAGATCCACCTCGTAGTAGCCCAGGTTCACATAACGGTAGCCCAGGTCCACGGCGAAGCTGTCAGTGATGTCATAGGCCACGCCAGCGCCCACGTTCCAGGCGAAGGTGGTGTGGTGCTCATCGAAGTTGGCGTTGTAGCCCTTGGTGGTGAACGTATAGTTGGCGTAATTGAAGGCCATGCCCAGACCGGCGCCCACATAGGGAGTGAAGGCCGTGCTGTTGCGGAAGTCATAGTAAAGGTTCAGGAACAGCGTGGAGGCGTTCCAGGCGCCCTTGACGTCCAGTGCATCATAGCTCCAGCTTTTTTCACTGTTGCCGCGCAGGGCATATTCCACTTCGGCGCGCACGGGCACACCGAACTGGCTGTAGAAGTCATAGCCCAGGGCCAGAGCGCCGCCCAGAGTGAACTGACTGTAATTCTCGCTTGCGCTATCGGGACCGACTTCCAGCGTGGGATAGTTGTTCTGGATGCTCATCAGGAATTTGGGAGCCAGGTACATGCCGGTACCTTCGGCCTTGGCCACACCGGAAAGGGCCAAGGCGCAGACCAGGGCCAGGGCGGCAAAACAACGTTTCATGCTTTTCTCCTTTTTTTGAGAAGTTGACTGCGCTGTCCGTGGAAACAGGCAGTATTTGGGATTTTCTTCCCTAGCAAAGAGACGAAAAGCTTTCAAGAATAATTATTATATGCCATATTTCATAACATTTGAAATATATTACTTTTTTATTGCAATTTTTTTTAGGGATATTTCTCTCTCCCTCAACAACACCAGCCATGACACAATGTGATACTGCATAATATACTGCAACTAATGAAAATACGACTTACATGATATTTTTATCACAATCAGTCACATCACCATGGTAATGACAGAATCTTCCATTTCCGCGGAAATCCTTGCTTTCGTTCGTCCGGGAAATCAAATAATAGCTTTTTACTATTATTTAAGTAAAGCAAAATAAAAAAGGCCACTTCCAAAGAAGTGGCCTTTTTTTGATCGCGGGGGGATGCGCCCTAGAAGGCGAAGCGCAGGCCCAGCATGAATTCGTGGTTGTAAGGACGGCTGCCCACCTTGATCTGGTCGCCGTTCAGGGCACCGCTGGCTTCAGTGTAGCCCAGGTCCACATAGCGATAGGCGGCGTCGATGTACAGGGCATCGTTCACGTTGTAAGCCACACCGGCGCCCACGTTCCAGGCGAAGTTGGTGGTGCTTTCATCACGGGAAACGGCGCTGCCGTCACGATGCAGGTCGAAGCCCAGGTAGTTGAAGGACATACCGATACCGGCGCCGATGTAGGGCACGAAGGCGCTGTCGTTACGGAAGTCATAGTACAGGTTGGCGAACAGGGTGGAGCTGTTCCAAGTGCAGTCCACGCCGCCCCAGTTGCTGCCCCAGCTCTTTTCGCTGTTGCCGCGCAGGGCGTATTCCAGTTCCACACGCACAGGCACCAGATACTGGGGCCAGAAATCGTAACCGGCAGCCAGAGCGCCGCCCAGGGTGAACTGGGAGTATTCGTCCACGCCGCCCATACCGGAGCGTTCGATGGTGCCGCTTTCCTGAATGGTCATCAGGAATTTGGGAGCCAGGTACATACCGGTACCTTCGGCCTTGGCCATGCCGGGCAGGACCAGAGCCACCAGCAGAGCCAGTGCAAGGATGGTGCGTTTCATTGCTCTCCTCCAAAGAGATGTTTCCTGCAGAGCAGGGCCTGTTCAGGCGATAAAGTTTAGACTTTCTCAAACGGGACTATAGAGACTTTCTAGCCGCTGGTCAAATAGTCTGTACGCAGGGCATGAAAAAAGGGCGCCGCCCCTAGGACGACGCCCCTGAAATCTGCCGGAAAGCAGCCTAGAACTTGTAGCCGAAGCTCAGCATGTAGATGTTGGCCACGGTATCCTTGGAGGTACCGCCGGTGATATAGCCGCTATCGAGGATCCCATGCCCATCCGTATCGTCATAGCTGGTGGGATTGATCCACATGTGGCAATAGGCGAAGTCGATGGTGAAATCGTTCCACTCCACGCCGGTGCCCAGGGTCAGAGCCGTACGGCCGTTGGTGGGCACCATGAAGTCGGCATGGTCCTCATTGACCACAGGGGTCTCGTACCAGAAACCGGCACGCAGGCTCCACCAGTCCAGAGGCTTGTACTCCACGCTGGCATTGAAATTCCAGCCGTCGCGCCAGTTCTTGTGGCTGATGGACTCGGTACCATTATCCATATAGATGTTCAGGGAGTTGTAGGTGGACCAGCGGGTCCAGACAGCGCCCACTTCGAAGCTCAGATTGTCCAGAGGCTTGTAGGCCACGCCCAAGGCCAGAGAGTCGGGCAGCTGCACGGTACCATGGGCATCACAGTCATCAAACTTGTTGGTGATGCCGGTGAGATGACGATCATATTTGGCTTCGCCATAAACATTGGCCGTGACCTGGGTCTTGTAGGCCAGACCCACAGACCACTGATCGTTCAGACGGGCGTGCAGGCCAAAATGACCGCCTACGCCCCAGCCGCTGCCTTGGACTTCAATATCATTCTCGGGAATCAGCCCTCCCATCATGGCAGGATACTTCTGTTCCGTGGTCAGGTTGATATTCATGATCTCCAGACCGGCGGACACGGAGAGGATGTCGTTGATCTTCCAGGCCAGAGTGGGCACGGCGGAGATGGTCTGCAGGTTGACGCTGTACAGGTTGTAACGGCCGGTCCAGTTCTGGTCATAGCTGTTGCCCAGACCAAAGCGCGAGAACACGCCCAGCCCCAGCCACAGGCTGTCGTTGAGCTGCCAGCTGGCGTACGCGTGCGGCGCGGCCCACACGGCGGGCTTGGTAGTGGTCTCTTGCTTGCCGTAGGTCGTATCCAGCGACAAGGTCCCCATGGGCGCGATAAGGCCCATACCGCCCATGACCTGGACGCCGGGCAGCTGGGTGATGCCGGCCGCGTTATAGGCAATGGCCGACACGTCGTCGGCGCGGCCCACCATGCCGCTGGCCAGACCCAGACCGCGTGCGCTCCACTCGGTCAGCGCAAAACCTTCAGCCATGGCGGACGACGCCATTCCCAGAACCAGGGCCACCCACAGGCCCACCACACGCAAAGCTTTCATTCTTCCTCCCTTGACCATGAAGCACCGGACAAGCTCCTTCCGCCCGGTACTGACTCCTGCCCTGCTGTGCCCGGCTATAACGCGCATACCGGCCGCTCCGGCATCAGGGCCGGTCAAAGGCCGCAAAAATGCCGGGGCAGGCACCGCAGAGCTCTCCCCAGTAAAATCCCGCTTACGGGAAAAATAAATCGCAAGATTAGAGCATATTGACAGGGTCAAGGTCAAGGAAAAGCCGCAAGCGGCTGGCGCACTGCTGCCGCGAAGCTTCAAGATACAGCGCCCTGACCGACTGCCAGTCGGTACTTTTGATGAGGCAGGAAAAACGCCTGCGTCCCCGCAACATGGCCAAAGGCGCCGGGATGGGCCCCAGCAGACGCACGCCCAGCTCCCGGGCCCTGGTCTGCAGCATCCGGGCCAGCTCCCCCAGTGCCGCGGCACCACCGGGATCTTCCGCAGGGAAGGAGATGCGCAGCAGGGCCAGACGTACGAAGGGGGGATAGCCGTATTGCCGTCGCCGGGCCAGCTCGGCGGCGTAAAAACCTTCGTAATCGCCGCTCTGGACATACTGCCAGCAGTAGTGGTCGGTATTGCGGGTCTGGATCAGGACCCGCCCGGGTTTGTCTCCGCGCCCGGCCCGGCCCGCAGACTGAACCAGCAGCTGGAAGGATCGCTCCGCGGCCCTGTAGTCCGGCAGGTTGAGCCCCAGATCGCCATCCGCCACGATAGCCAAGGTCACATCAGGAAAATGGTGGCCTTTGGAGAGCATCTGCGTGCCCACAAGGATGGGGGACTCGTGCCGGGCAAAGGCCGCCAGTATCTCTTCCATGCGCCCTGGCCGCCGGGTACTGTCGCGATCAAGGCGCAGGACAGGCTGCCCGGCCAGTGTGGAGAGATATTCCTCCAGCCTTTCCGTCCCTTCCCCCATGGGAAGGAAGTTCATGCTCCTGCACTGCGGGCAGGGACTGGGAAAGGGAACGGCATAGCCGCAGTAATGGCAGACGAGCCGCCCCCGTCCTTTATGATAGGTCAGTGCGATGTGACAATGCGGACAACTGACGGTCTCCTTGCAGTCCAGGCAATACAGCAGGGGCGCATAGCCGCGCCGGTTGAGCAGGACAACGGCCTGTTCCCCGCGTTGCAGCACTTCGCGCAGGGCCTGCTCACTGCGGGCGGCAAGCAGCCCTTCCCCGGCCAGACCGCTGGTATCCACCAGTTCCACCGGTGGCAGGGGCCGCCCCCCTACCCTTTCCGGCAGACGCAGGAGATCTATCTGCCCCTGTGTGGCAGCATGGAAGGTCTTGATGTCCGGCGTGGCCGAGCCCAGCAACAGCAGGCCGCGCTGCCGTGCGATACGCGACCAGGCCAGCTCCTTGGCCTGATAGGGCAAGGACTCGTCCTGCTTGAACGAGCTGTCATGCTCCTCGTCCAGGATGACACAGCCCAGCTGCGGCACAGGCAGGAAGAGCGCGGAGCGTGTCCCCACCACGAGACAGGGCTCCTGACGGTTGGCCAGACGACGAAAGATCTCTTCCCGCCGAGCCGGGGTCTGATAACCATGATAGAAAAACAGGGGCACATGGGGCAGGACGCAGGCCGCATCCCGGCGCAGCTTGCAGGCAAGGGCCACTTCGGGAGCCAGCAGGAGAACGCTCCTGCCCAGCTCCAGGCAATGCCGGATCAGCTCCAGATAAACGGCCGTCTTGCCGCTGCCCGTCACACCAAACAGCAGGACGGAAGCAGGACGCCCCGCATTCACCGCAGCACACAGCGCCTCCAGGGCCTGCTGCTGGTCGTCACTGAGAGCAAAGGCCCGGGGCGCGGGCGGAAGCAGCTCGTCATCGGGTTCATCGGCATCCGCGTGGCGCAGGGCCACGAGACCGGACTGCAGCAAGGAGCGCAGGGCCGGAGCGCTGCCGGCACCCAGGTCCCGTGCCAGCTGGCGACGGCTGACCTGCCCCCGTTCGTGCAGATACTCAAGGATCTCGCGCTGCCTTACGGCCTGCGGACGTACCGACCAGGGAGGATCCACCCGCAGCACGCAAAGCTCATCTCCGGCAGCATCCCGGCCCGGCGCCACAAGACGGGCCTCGCCCCGGCACAGGGCCTTGGCCAGGGCCTCCCGAACATCAGCTTCCAGCTTCGTGACCTGTTTGACCGTGCAGGCAAAGTCCCTGTCCGTCGCCAGCCAGCGGATGCGCAGATCCACCTGGCGCAGGCCCTGCGGCAAGACATGTCCGAGCACACACCCCGACTCCAGTCCCTGCCGGATGGCCAGATCCCGCGCCAGTGCCCTGATCTCTTCCGAAATCAAGGGTCTGGTCTCCAGCGGCCAGACCACTTCCTTGCAGATGACACCGTCAGGAAGATCGCTGTGCTCCAGAAGCTCCATCAGCATACCCGCCCGCAAGGCACCGCGTCCCAGAGGGATGGCCACGCGCAGGCCTTCTTGCCAGAAATCTTCCGGGAAAATGTCGGGCAAGGCGTAGGTCAGGGTGCTGTAAGGAGCGGAAAGCAGTGCGATACGGGCAAACATGGGACCTCGAAGGCAGGGATGAAGATCTGCCCCATCTCTTGGGGCAAGATGTGGTTCCGGCTCCATACATAAAAGAAGGATACGGCCATGCAGGAACACACTATGGCAGGGGGGAGCAGTCGTACCAGCCCAGCATAGGCAGAGGCCCCTGCTAAGGCAAGGCAACACTATGGGCTGAGGAGGAAATGGCGCTCTTCTCCCCTCTTTGCCAAGCATAAAAAAAGGGGGGCTTGCGCCCCCCTCAAAAGCATCTTTGTCGTGAAAGACTAGAAGCTGTAAGCGAAGATCAGCTGAGCCTTCCAGGCGTCCTGCTTCTTGTAGGAGTCGGTGCGGTAGCTGCGCTTCCAGGTGTCGTCGTCCACCATGTTCACGATGTAACCCAGTTCCAGGTTGGCTTCCAGGTTTTCGTAGATCTGGTAGCTGTTCACCAGGTTGAATTCCAGAAGACCATCGTTGGTGGTCAGGTACGGACCTTCGGGGGTGCCATAAGCACCATCAGCGCTGCCGTTCCAGCCCCAAGAATTACCCACGTACTTGGCCATGGACGGGCTGTTGGTGCCGCCCCAGTAGGCCACGCGGAAGGAGTGCTTCAAATCTTCCACGAAGCTCATGTCGTGGATGCGCAGACCGATACCCCAAGTACCGGCGTAGGTCAGGTTGCGGTCGTACAGACGGCCGTCGCCCCAACCGTAGTTGGCGTCGCCCATGAAGGACATGAAGTTGCCGCAGCCGGACAGGGTGGGCATACGCTCGGAACCGTTTTTGACGTTGCCGTCGTCACCGGAGGAGTACCAGCCGAAGATACCGGGAGTACCCCAATCCATCTTGTATTCCACCAGGGCCTTGACCAGCCAGCCTTCACGCTTGGTGTCGCCCATGCGGAAGGTGTTGCTGCCATCAAAGCGCTCGGCCTTGTAACGGCCCATGGATTCCACATAGCCGTAGTTGATGTCCAGTTCGATGTTCAGCGGATCGAAAGCGGTGACGGAAATGGGCAGACCGGCCCAGAAAGCGGAACCGTAAGCCTTGTCGGTGTCGAAGGAGCCGCCATTGTAAGCCAGCGGATAGGGACGCAGGCTGAAGGCAGGATAGCTGCCCTTGTGCATGTCATTGTCGATGGCGTCCCAGGAATTGACGCCGATCATGCCGTACATGGCCCAGGGGGTCACCTTCACGCCGTCGAAGGTCAGGGGCACCATCAGAGCGAACATATCCACGTTGTCGTGGTAGTTGGCGTCATCAGTGGTAGCATCCCAACGCTCAGAGGCACTATTCCAGTTGTCGTTGAAGGGACGGGCCCACACAGCGGTCAGGCCCACGTTTTCGTTGAACTGGTAGTTGGCCACGATACCGGCGACATCGTCATCCAGCACAGCGGAACCACCGGCCACGTTGGGCATGGCGATGTTCTGGATACCCATACGGAACTTGAGATCGGTGTTGGGCACCATCCAGTCGATGTAAGCATTCTTCAGTTCCACGACGCTGTTGGAGTCAGCGCCCAGGGCGCCACCGGAAGAATTCTGGCCCCAGGTGGTGTCGCCGATTTCAAAGTACACGGTACCGGACAGGGATTCGGAAGCCACGGCATCCAACTGCAGACGCAGGCGCTGCATGGCGCTGAAAGTATCGTCGGTGTTGGTAGCCTTGTTGTAGTTGTTCGCCTTATCAGCCTTCTTATGGCTCACAAGGGCACCGTCACCAGCGGCGAAGCCCATCAGCCACTGGCCTTTGGCCTTGAAATCAATGGCGCTGGCACCGGTGGCGGCGCCCAGCAGCATACCCGCAGCAAGAGCGAGGGTCATCAGCTTTTTCATGATAAAAACCTTCCTTCCTGAGAGAAATTTTCTGGCATCCACGGGCTGTTCCTCCCCAGGGACATCCCCGCCAGATATGGCAAAAATTGTACGCTTTTCCGTTTGAGTACAAATTTTGTTACGCCAGCATACGCATGCCCTTTCACTCCGTCAAGAGGTAAAGGACAATTTTTTGAACCACATCATACCGTGACAGGATTTGGCAATCCTGCATGTCGGACGATCCAGCCGCCAGCCTTGCCGTGCGAGTCTGCATGCCGGAGGTGCAGAAGAAGGCCGCTCCGCTCTGGCCGCGTTACGGTATCCCAAAACGTCAAAAGCCCCGCCGGAGCGGGGCTGAAAGACCGGGGGGGCCGAAGCCCCCACGGTCGAACTTCTCAAGCCGAAGCTTAGAAGGAGTACACGAAGGACAGGTTCACGTTCCAGGCGTCGTAGGTACCGCCCTTGTTGCCAGAGAAGCCGTACATGGCGTTCTTGCCCCAAGTGCTGCGGCTGTCGTCCAGCCACATGGCGATGTAGGCGGCGTCCAGCATGACGGTGAAGTTGTCGTACATCTTGTAGGTGTTGGTCAGACCAACCTCCAAGGCGTAGTCTTCGGTGGTCAGGTAGATGGGATCGAAGGCATCAGCACCCATGTGCAGGTATTCGGCATTCATGCCGCGCTTGCCAGCGGTCAGGTCGTTGTAGCCCACATACTTGGCCATCTTGGGAGCATTGGTGCCGCCCATGAAGTTCACACGCAGGGTGTGCTTCAGGTCTTCCAGGAAGCTCACATCCTTCAGACGGGCACCGATACCCCAAGTACCCACCATGGTGGAACCCAAGGCGCATTCACGGGCGATGTAGGGGTTGCCGTTGAAGGCGAAGTTGGAGAAGTCGTTGTTGCCGTTGGCGCTCACCACGGGCATGCGCTCGGAACCGTTCTTCGGATTGTTGTCGTCACCGGAGCCGTACCAGCCGTACAGGCCAGGAGTACCCCAATCCAGCTTGTATTCCAGCAGCAGGCTGGCCAACCAGCCTTCGCGGTTCATCTTTTCGTCTTCATAGGAAACGGAACCGTAGTTCACATCCCAAGCGATGCGGAAGGGATCCCAGTAGGTCACTTCGCCGGTCACGCCAGCCCAGAAGGCGTTGCCGTAGCTGTCCAGCTTGTCGCCGCCGACGAAGCCGGAGGTCAGGCCGCGGGAAGCACGGGTCCAGGCGGAACCGTAGCTGCCCCAGTTGCCGTGGCCTTCGTGGTCAAACATGCCGGGGCCCAGAGCGGCGTACATGACCCAGGGGGTCACCTTCACGCCGTCGAAGGTCAGGGGCAGCAGCACAGCGAACATGTCCATGTTGTCCATGTAGTTGTTGTTCGGCTTGTCGTTCTGGCCCACGTAGCCGTAGTTGTCGTTGTAAGGACGAGCCCAGAAAGCGGTCAGGGCCACGTTTTCGTTGAACTGGTAGTTCAGGGTGATGGCGGCCACGTCATCGTCGAGGATCTGGGAAGCATTGGTGGTGAAGGCAGGCAGAGCCAGGCCCTGGATACCCATGCGGACCTTCAGGTCGGTCTGGGGCACCATCCAGTCGATGTAGGCGCGCTTCAGTTCCACCACGCTGTTGTTGTCAGCACCCAGGGCGCCACCGGTCTTGTCCTGGCCCCAAACCTGGTCGCCGATTTCGAAGAACACGGTACCGGACAGGGCTTCGGAAGCCACGGCGTCCAACTGCAGGCGAACGCGCTGGCGGGCTTCGAACTGGTCTTCATTCTTGAAGCCGGAGTTGTTGGCAGCCTTGCCCTGGCCGAAGGTGCCGTGCATACCGTAGTCGAAAGACATGATCCACTGGCCCTTGGCCTTGAAGTCGATAGCGTTGGCGCCGGTAGTAGCACCCAGCATCATAGCGGCAGCCAGAGCGAGAGTCATAAGCTTCTTCATGATAATACCTTCCTTCATTACTTTCGCATCTTGCGATCCCGTCCAGTGCAGGATCGTTTCCCTTACGAGATCCGGTCCTGCCCGGAGCGGACAGGAATCCTGGCCGATACGGCCGAAGCAAAAAGCTCGTCTGGGATGTTCGTGACAGCAGTCTGTTTGTCCGTCGAACTTGTAAAAATTTTTAAACCCCTTTTCTGGCCTTATCAACGTTTCTTCAAAAAAAACAATATGTTATATAAAATTATCTATATTTATTTTTCGTTTTTTTTGTGAAGCCTCCTTTTCTCTTTTTTTAAAGAATCTTGCTCGCCGAACGCAAAAGAGCCCCGCCAAAGCGGGGCCCTCAATATAAGGCTCGAAGCCTCACAGCCGAATCATTCAGGCCGGGAATCAGCATGAGGTGTGGAGGGGAGATCCGGCGGTCGCTCTCACAGAGAGGCAGCTGTATCCAGTTTTCTAAGGGCACTCCCCTCTCCCTTCCTCAGACGTATATCCAGCATATCGGCAAATCATCCTGCACGTAGAGCAAACACGCTCCGCGTTTCCAACGATCGGGAAGCTCCGCCCCTCAAACGCAAAAAGCCCCGCCGGAGCGGGGCTGAAAGACCGGGGGGGCCGAAGCCCCCACGGTCGAACTTCTCAAGCCGAAGCTTAGAAGGAGTACACGAAGGACAGGTTCACGTTCCAGGCGTCGTAGGTACCGCCCTTGTTGCCAGAGAAGCCGTACATGGCGTTCTTGCCCCAAGTGCTGCGGCTGTCGTCCAGCCACATGGCGATGTAGGCGGCGTCCAGCATGACGGTGAAGTTGTCGTACATCTTGTAGGTGTTGGTCAGACCAACCTCCAAGGCGTAGTCTTCGGTGGTCAGGTAGATGGGATCGAAGGCATCAGCACCCATGTGCAGGTATTCGGCATTCATGCCGCGCTTGCCAGCGGTCAGGTCGTTGTAGCCCACATACTTGGCCATCTTGGGAGCATTGGTGCCGCCCATGAAGTTCACACGCAGGGTGTGCTTCAGGTCTTCCAGGAAGCTCACATCCTTCAGACGGGCACCGATACCCCAAGTACCCACCATGGTGGAACCCAAGGCGCATTCACGGGCGATGTAGGGGTTGCCGTTGAAGGCGAAGTTGGAGAAGTCGTTGTTGCCGTTGGCGCTCACCACGGGCATGCGCTCGGAACCGTTCTTCGGATTGTTGTCGTCACCGGAGCCGTACCAGCCGTACAGGCCAGGAGTACCCCAATCCAGCTTGTATTCCAGCAGCAGGCTGGCCAACCAGCCTTCGCGGTTCATCTTTTCGTCTTCATAGGAAACGGAACCGTAGTTCACATCCCAAGCGATGCGGAAGGGATCCCAGTAGGTCACTTCGCCGGTCACGCCAGCCCAGAAGGCGTTGCCGTAGCTGTCCAGCTTGTCGCCGCCGACGAAGCCGGAGGTCAGGCCGCGGGAAGCACGGGTCCAGGCGGAACCGTAGCTGCCCCAGTTGCCGTGGCCTTCGTGGTCAAACATGCCGGGGCCCAGAGCGGCGTACATGACCCAGGGGGTCACCTTCACGCCGTCGAAGGTCAGGGGCAGCAGCACAGCGAACATGTCCATGTTGTCCATGTAGTTGTTGTTCGGCTTGTCGTTCTGGCCCACGTAGCCGTAGTTGTCGTTGTAAGGACGAGCCCAGAAAGCGGTCAGGGCCACGTTTTCGTTGAACTGGTAGTTCAGGGTGATGGCGGCCACGTCATCGTCGAGGATCTGGGAAGCATTGGTGGTGAAGGCAGGCAGAGCCAGGCCCTGGATACCCATGCGGACCTTCAGGTCGGTCTGGGGCACCATCCAGTCGATGTAGGCGCGCTTCAGTTCCACCACGCTGTTGTTGTCAGCACCCAGGGCGCCACCGGTCTTGTCCTGGCCCCAAACCTGGTCGCCGATTTCGAAGAACACGGTACCGGACAGGGCTTCGGAAGCCACGGCGTCCAACTGCAGGCGAACGCGCTGGCGGGCTTCGAACTGGTCTTCATTCTTGAAGCCGGAGTTGTTGGCAGCCTTGCCCTGGCCGAAGGTGCCGTGCATACCGTAGTCGAAAGACATGATCCACTGGCCCTTGGCCTTGAAGTCGATAGCGTTGGCGCCGGTAGTAGCACCCAGCATCATAGCGGCAGCCAGAGCGAGAGTCATAAGCTTCTTCATGATAATACCTTCCTTCATTACTTCCGCATCTTTCGATCCCATCCAGTATGGGATCTTCTTCCCTTGCGGGACCCCATTCCTACCCTGTGCGGAGCGGGACAGGAATCCCGGCCGATACGGCCGGAGCAAAAAGCTCGTTTTTTAAAAGTCGACAGCAGCAGTCCGCTTGTCCGTCGAACTTGTAAAAATTTTTAAACCCCTTTTATCGGTTTGTCAATATCAAGTAGTCAAAAACGATATAAATGGGGCGATATCACATGCCACTTTCAAAAAACATCTTTTTTTACAGGGTGATAAAAACATCCTTGCACACATCTGATATAGAAAAAAATACGTAGATCCCCCCAGATAAGCTCACCGAAGGCGAAAAGTCCCACCGAGGCATCAACCGGGATGTTTCCCTGTCAAAATCGCGCGCCCCAGTACACGCCGCCATACCAACGATATTTTCAGCGCCATGACAGCCATCCGGCAGCCAGCTGGCCAGATCTCACAAAAATACCGTGCTGCCTGGCTTTCGCAAATCTGGAGGCCACGCTCCGCCATAACCACCAGCGTACGCGACAAAGCAATAAGGTCCGTCCCCAGACCTCTTGCAGCTGAATCCGTTGGGAGCGGGACAGCGCATGCCCGCTATATCCCACCTGACCGGGCAACATGGCCCGCCTCACTACATTAATATATAGGCCAGATCCGCTCCCATGAAGACACCAACTCCTCTCCCCTGCGGGCCACCCCCCAATTTTGTCCACCCCACACCGTCCTTCCGGCCCTTTTCTTGCATTGACAGAAGCTTCCGGAATGTATATGATTATATATTAAATTTTGTTGAACAATTCCAGCACATTACGAGGCAAATATGTTCACCAATCGCGGCAAGGCCCTGACTTTTGACGATATCTTGCTTGTCCCCAGCTATTCGGAAGTGACTCCCGACGCCGTGGACATCTCCACCTGGCTCACTCCTTCCATCGAATTGCGCATCCCCCTGCTCTCCGCTGCCATGGACACGGTCACCGAATCGGCCATGGCCATCAGCATGGCGCGCATGGGCGGCATCGGCATCATCCATAAGAACATGCCCATCGAACGCCAGCGCCTGGAAGTGGAACGCGTCAAGAAGAGCGAAAGCGGCATGATCCTTGACCCCGTTACCGTTTCCTCCCGCAACTCCGTGCAGGAAGCCCTGGATCTGATGGCGGATTTCCGCGTGTCCGGTCTGCCCGTCGTGGATGACGGCAAGCTGGTGGGCATCCTCACCAACCGTGACGTGCGCTTCATCGAAGACGCCTCCGCCATTCGCGTGGGCGAAGTGATGACCAGCAAGAACCTGGTCACCGTGCCCATGGGCACCTCCCTGGAAGAAGCCAAGCGCCACCTGCACGAACACCGCATCGAAAAACTCCTCGTGGTGGACGAGAACGAGCGTCTGCGCGGCCTCATCACCATGAAGGACATCGACAAAGTCCAGAAATACCCCAATGCCTGCAAGGACAGCGCCGGTCGTCTGCGCGTGGGTGCCGCCATCGGCATCGGCCGCGACTGCGACGAGCGCGCCGAGCAGCTCATCCAGGCCGGTGTGGACGTGCTCGTCCTGGACTCCGCCCACGGTCATTCCATGAACGTGCTCAAGGCCATCCGCAAGGTCAAGACCGCCTACCCCAACTGCCAGCTGGTGGCTGGTAACGTGGCCACCTACGAAGGTGCCCGCGCCGTGCTCGAAGCCGGCGCCGACGCCGTCAAGGTGGGCATTGGCCCCGGCTCCATCTGCACCACCCGCATCGTGGCCGGTGTGGGCGTGCCGCAGGTGACCGCCGTCATGGACGGCAGCCGCGCTGCCCGCGAGATGGACCGCTGCTGCATCGCCGACGGCGGCATCAAGTTCTCCGGCGACATCGTCAAGGCCCTCGTGGTGGGCGCCCACTCCGTGATGATCGGCTCCCTGTTCGCCGGTACCGAAGAAAGCCCGGGCGAAACCATCCTCTACCAGGGCCGTACCTACAAGATCTACCGCGGCATGGGCTCCATCGACGCCATGAAGGACGGCAGCTCCGACCGTTACTTCCAGGAGCGCAGCAAAAAGCTGGTCCCCGAAGGCATCGTGGGCCGCGTGCCCTACCGTGGCCATGTGATGGAAGCCATCTACCAGCTCATGGGCGGCCTGCGTTCCGGCATGGGCTATGTGGGTGCCCGCACCCTCAACGACCTGTTCGAGAACACCACCTTCTGCGAGATCTCGGCGGCCGGTCTGCGTGAAAGCCACGTGCACGACGTCATCATCACCAAGGAAGCCCCCAACTATCGCATCGACAACTAGCCTCAGACCTGCGGGCGATCGCTGCAGCGACCGCCCGCATCCGTTTGATGCCTGCATCCTGTTTTCCGGCAGCCAGGCTGCCCGTTCATGACATTATATAAAGGACGCCGTCCCTCCCGGGCGGCGTCCGCATACATTGCAAGGAACACTCATGGCGCACAGCAAGGTCATTATCATTGACTACGGTTCGCAGGTCACCCAGCTCATCGCACGGCGTGTGCGTGAAGCCGGCGTGTATTCCGAAATCCATGCCTGCAACGTCACCGCCGCCGAAGTGGCCGCTATGGCTCCTTCGGCCATCATCCTTTCCGGCGGTCCTGCCAGCGTGGGCGAAGCCGATGCTCCCACTCTGGACAAGGGCTTCCTGGAACTGGGCGTGCCGGTGCTGGGCATCTGCTACGGCATGCAGCTGCTGGCCCAGAACCTGGGCGGTGAACTGGCCCAGTCCCTGACGCGTGAATACGGCCCGGCCAATCTGACCCTGAAAGCCTCCTGCGCCCTGTGGGACGGCCTGGACAGCTCCAAGCCCAGCCGCGTGTGGATGAGCCACGGCGACAAGGTCAAGACCCCCCCGCCCGGCTTCGTAATCACCGGCAGCACCCCCACCCTCGAAGTGGCCGCCATGGCCGATGAAAGCCGCAAGATCTACGCCGTGCAGTTCCATCCCGAAGTGCACCACAGCGTGGACGGCGACGCCATGCTGCGCAACTTCCTGTTCAAGGTCTGCAACATCGTGCCCGACTGGAGCATGTCCAGCTTCGTGGAACGTGTGGTCAAGGAAATGGCCGAGAAGATCGGCGACAAGCACGTGGTCTGCGCCCTTTCCGGCGGTATCGACTCCACCGTGGTGGCCGTGCTGCTGCACAAGGCCATCGGACACCGCCTGCACTGCATCTTCGTGGACAACGGTCTGCTGCGCCTCAACGAAGGCGAGGAAGTGGTCAGCTACCTGCGCGAGCACTTTGACCTGAACCTCAACTTCGTCCAGGCCCAGGATCGCTTCCTCGATCTGCTCAAAGGCGTGGAAGATCCCGAGAAGAAGCGCAAGATCATCGGCCACACCTTCATCGACATCTTCGACGAAGAAGCCAAGAAGCTGCCCGAAGTGGAATACCTGGCCCAGGGAACCCTGTATCCCGACGTCATCGAATCCGTGTCCCACAAGGGCCCCAGCGCCGTCATCAAGAGCCACCACAATGTGGGCGGCCTGCCCGAGACCATGAAGCTCAAGCTGGTGGAACCCCTGCGCGAACTCTTCAAGGACGAAGTGCGCAAGGTGGCCGCCGAGCTGGGCATGCCCGATTCCATCGTCTGGCGCCATCCCTTCCCCGGTCCCGGCCTGGCCATCCGCGTGCTGGGCGAGATCACCGAGGAACGCCTGAACATCCTGCGCCAGGCCGACAAGATCGTGCAGGAGGAACTGCGCGAATCCGGCTGGTACCGCAAGGTCTGGCAGGGCTTTGCCGTGCTGCTGCCGCTGAAGACCGTGGGCGTCATGGGCGACGGCCGTACCTATGAGCACGTCATCGCCCTGCGCGTGGTGGACAGCGTGGACGCCATGACCGCCGACTGGGCCCGCCTGCCCGCCGACCTCATCGCCCGCATGTCCGGCCGCATCATCAACGAAGTCAAGGGCGTCAACCGCGTGGTCTACGACGTCTCCTCCAAGCCCCCGAGCACCATCGAGTGGGAATAATGCCGGGCCGGCAGGCGTCTTGTCCTGCTCCCGGACACAGTGTCGCACACTGTGAAGACAGCATGAAAAAAGAGCTGACAGACAGTCTGTCAGCTCTTTTTTTGCATGTGCTGATCGTAAGACTAGGCCAGCCCGCCTTCTTCCACATCACGCAGTGGGCGCATAGCCACCGGTTCCCTACTCTCCACCATCGATACCATCCCCTGCAGGTCCGGTCCGGGATCGCACATTTCCTCTTGTCCTGACCGAGGGCAGTCCCTATCCTGCCGAAAAATACGGTCATGGCCTGTCCGCCGTCTCGGACATCCCCATAGAACACTGCATCCCTGTGAGCTTTCCATGTCACGCATCTTCCCTGTCCTTTTGCTCTCCCTGGCCCTGCTTTCCCCCGCCCTGCCCCTCCAGGCCGCGGAAGGATTGCCCGCTGCGCCGCAAGCCGCCGTGGACGCCCTTTCTCTGGAACGGGACATCCATGCCCTGATGCGGGACAAAAAAGCCCTGGCCGGTGTGGCCCTGCTCACCGAAGACGGTCTCTGTGCCGGTGTCCACATGGATACGCCCTTCCCGCTGCTCAGCGTCATCAAATTCCCGCTGGCTGTGGCTGTGCTGGAAAAAATGCAACAGGAACATACGCCGCTGACCACCCGGATCCCGGTGCGTGCCGGACAGCTCCATCCTGATACGCACAGTCCCCTGCGGGACAAATACGGCCAGCGGGACGTCAGGCTCAGCCTGCAAGAGCTGCTGCACGCTACCGTCACGTTCAGTGACAACAATGGCTGCGACATCCTGATGGAATATGTGGGGGGCCCGTCCGTGGTGGAGGCCTGTGCGCGTCGCCTGGGAGCGGACAGTGTCTTCATCGGCCACAACGAAGACTGGATGCACCAGAACATCTACAACCAGTATGCCAACTGGGGCACGCCGCGCAGCATGGCCCGGATGCTGCTGGACTTTTTCAGCTCTCCGGACACCCCGCAGGAGCACAAAGACCTCATGACGGCCATCATGGCCAAGACGCCCGCCCTGCCCGGCAAGATCCTTGAGGGCCTGCCGCAGGGCATGACCGCCGGTCACAAAACCGGCTCTTCCGACAGGACGGCCCAGGGGGTCAAGCTCGCGGACAACGACCTTGCCTTTTTCCGCCTGCCCGATGGCCGCTATGTGGCCCTGGCGGTCTTCCTCTGCAACTCGCTGGAGAGCCCCGAAACGAACCTTTCCCTCATCAAGGACATCACCCGCCTGTCCGTGGACTGGCTGGCACGGCAGCCCATGCTGCTGCGGGACGGTGCCGCACGGCCCTGACCTCCTTTCCGGGATACGATGCCTTGAGAGCATCGACACCCTGGCATACGGAGAGCCCCGGCCTGCCGAAGAGAGGATGCGGCAGGCGGCCGGTGTACTTTACAAGGCCTGCGGGCTCAGGTAATTTTGCGTTTTAGCATTTCCGCGTCCATGACGCACAGGACTAACAGCAGAGGAAGATATGTTCGGTATCGGCAGTACGGAATTTCTGGTTATCCTTCTTGTGGCCCTCGTGGTGCTGGGGCCCAAGAGCCTGGCAAGTGTTTCCCGCACCCTCGGCAAGGCCATGGGAGAATTCCGCCGCGTCTCCACCGATTTTCAGCGCACGCTGAATGCGGAAGTGGAGCAGGAGGAGCATCTCAAACGCAAGCAGGAAGCTGAAAAGGAATTTTTCAGTCCTGAAGCCCGTGCTGAGCACGCGGCCAAAACAGCCGCCCAGACGCAGGCCGCCGCACAGCCCGCAGCCTCCCAGGCCCAGGCAGCTCCTGCCGCTGCGCCTGCCGCCACGGAGACCGCGGCCGCCCGTCCTGCTGTCCAGCCGGAAGTCATCCCCCCTGCCGCGCCCGTACCGCCTACGGACAGCCCTCTGGCCCAAGCCCTTGCCAAGGCCCAGGCCGAAGCCGGCGGTTCCGCCACGGCGACCTCGGCTGCCGCCACTCCTGCCAGCGGAGCAAAAGCATGAGCACCATCCAGGACAAACAGGATCTGACCGTCACGGTCACGACTCCCGAACAGGACGCGCCTGTCTCTTCCGCGGCCCCGCACACGACTGCTGCGGGCGAAGACCTGCCCGACGCTGGCGCGGACAAGACCGCTCCTGCCGCGACTTCCGGTACCGGGCCCGAGACTGCCCCCCAGATGGAGCAAGACGGCTCTGCGTCCGTTGTTCCGGCGGAAGAAGCCTCTGCCGCCATCCCCGAACCTCCGGCGGACAGCCCGCTGGCCCAGGCCCTTGCCAAGGCCCGGGCCGAAGCCGCTGAAGCTCCGGCCCCTGCGGAACAGCCTGCCGCCCCCGAAACCGAGGCAGACCCCCCTGCTCCCGCAGCTGCGGAAGCCTCTGCCAAACCTCTGCCGGATACTGCGGCAGCTCCGGCCCCTGATGCCGTGGCCGCTCCTGTGCCGCAAGGCGGGGATGATGCCGGCCAGCCGCCCGTCCCGCCTGCCACGGCCGCTGCCGGTGCCGGCGGGACGCCTGAGCCCGAAGAGAAGACCATGGGGCTCATGGATCACCTCAACGAACTGCGCTGGCGTCTGGTGCGCTGCTTCATCGCCGCCGGTGTGGGCTTCCTGCTCTGCTGGACGGTGGTCGAGCCCATCTTCAACTTCATCACGGCCCCGCTGCTCAGCGCCTTGCCCGCGCACGGCACGGCCATGTACACCACGCTGCCCGAACCCTTCTTCGTGCGCATGTTCGTGGCCTTCGTGACCGGTCTTTTCGTGACCAGCCCGTACATCTTCTATCAGATCTGGGCCTTCATCTCCCCCGGTCTGTATGAGGAAGAGAAAAAGGGCCTGCTGCCCATCGCCCTGCTTTCCGCCATCTTCTTCATCGGCGGTGGCGTGTTCTGTTACTTCATCGTCTTCCCGTACGCATTCAACTTCTTCCTGGGCTTCTCCTCCGAGCAGATCCAGGCCATGCCCCGCATCACGGATTATCTTGATTTCGTCATCAAGCTGCTCCTGGCGTTCGGCCTCATCTTCGAGATGCCCCTGTTCTCCTTCTTCCTCTCCCGCATGGGGGTCATCACGGCCCAGATGATGCGCAAGGCGCGCCGCTATGCCGTCCTGTGCATCTTCATCGTGGCCGCCATCCTGACGCCGCCGGACGTGGTCTCCCAGCTGCTCATGGCCATGCCCATGCTGCTGCTCTATGAGATCAGCATCTTTGTGGCCGCAGCCTTTGGCCGCAAGAAGAAGGAAAAGAAGGAAGAGGAAGAGGGGACGCCCGGCGATCCTGCTCCGGCCGACCCCGCGCCCGCGTCTCCTGCTCCGGAGGGCCCGGACGGCACGACGGTGGCTGCTGCCGCCGCAGCTGCGGCCACGATGGCCACCATGAGCGATGACGACGCCCAGCGCATGCCGCCCGAAGAAGAAACGCCCGCTCCCGTCACGGAGACGGACGAGACCTTCACCGCCGAAACGGCTGACACGGAACAGACCGCCGCAGAGATTCCCGAAGAACAGGAAGTCTCCGCGCCCGGCGAGGCCGATACGGAAACGCCCGCGGAACAGCAGGACGACACCGCTGCCGTAGCGGAAGCCCCTGCCATGGATGACGAGCCGGCAACGCCCGCCAAGGACAAGGAATGATGATGGAAGCTACACTGCCCCAGCGTTCGGCCCGGCACGCCCGTAAAAGTGCCGAGACCGACATCAGCCTGAGCCTCACCCTGGACGGCTCGGGCAAGACCGATATCCAGACCGGCTTCGGCATGCTGGATCATATGCTGACCCTGACGGCGTTCTGGGCCGGCATGGATCTGCACCTGCGCTGCCGGGGCGACCTGCACATCGACGCCCATCACAGTGCCGAGGACATCGGCCTTGTTCTGGGCCAGGCGGTACTGGAAGCCCTGGGGGACCGTGTGGGCATCGCCCGCGTGGGCTATGGCCGCGTCCCCATGGATGAGGCCCTGAGCGATGTCACCATCGACCTTTCCGGCCGCCCCTGGCTGGAATGGCGCGGAGACGAGCTTCTGCCCCCGGTCATCGCCGGTGAGGAAAAAGACCTTTGGCGGGAGTTCTACAAGGCCTTTGCCAGCAGTGCCCGCTGCAACCTGCATGTGAGCATGCATTATGGCAAAAATGGCCATCACCTTCTGGAATCCGTCGCCAAAAGCCTGGGCCTGGCGCTCGCCCAGGCTGTCCGGCGTAGCGGGAACGTCATCCGCAGCACTAAGGGAGGGCTGGATTGATGAAGAACCGTTTCCTGTGGATCATGTGTGCGCTTCTGTCTCTGCTGGTCCTGACGGGCGGCTGCAACCGCAAACCTGCCAGCACGGCCGACGTGCCGCGTTCGCTGTCCCATCAGTACAAGATCGCGGTGGCGCCCTTCACCCAGCCTCGCGACATCAGCCAGCTCATCATGGGCCAGCTTCCCCAGCCGCAGGCCCTGGCCGCCCGTGACGTGCTGGTGGCCCAGGACCGCCAGCTGCGTGATGTCCTGTACACCTCGACCAAACGTTCCTATGACTTCCTGCCCCGTACCCACCCCCTGCCGGACCTGAAGCGTCTCCATACCTCGGAGCGCCCCCAGGCCCTGCCCCTGTGGGTGGAATACGCCCGCAAGACGTCGGCGGACATCCTGCTCATCCCGCAGGTCCTCACCTGGCGGGACCGTCAGGGCTCGGCGGCCGGTGTTACCGAACCCGCCCATGTGCGGCTGGAGTTCTTCCTCCTGAACATCAAGGAAGGCAACATCATCGGCCACTCCGTCTACGAGGTGGAACAGCAGGGACTGACGGAAAACCTGCTCAACGTGGGCGACTTCTTCAAACGCCAGGGCAAGTGGGTCACTGCTGAAGAGCTGGCCCGCGAAGCCATGACCAAGGCTGTAAAGGATCTGAACTTATGATTATCTTTCCCGCTGTCGACATCCAGAACGGCAAGGCCGTCCGCCTGAAACAGGGACGTGCCCACGAGAGCACCGTGTTTTCCCCCGATCCTGTGGCCGCTGCCGTGGCCTGGAGGGACAAGGGCGCCCGCTGGCTGCATGTGGTCGACCTGGACGGCGCTTTTAACGGGCTGCCCAAAAGCCGGGACATCGTGCGTGATATCTGCCGGGAGCTGGACATCCCCGTGCAGCTGGGCGGCGGCATCCGTGACGAACAGACGGCCCGTGCCTACCTCGAAGCCGGCGTGCAGCGTCTGATCATCGGTACCATGGCCCTGGAACAGCCCGAAGCCTTTGCTGCCCTCTGCAAGACCTTTCCCGGGCAGATCGGGGTCTCCCTCGATGCCGAAGGCGGACGCCTCAAGACCAAGGGCTGGGTGGCCGATGCCGGTCTGAGCGTGGACGACGTCCTGCCCCGCCTGCAGGAAGATGGCGCTGCCTTCATCATCTATACGGACATCGAGCGTGACGGCATGCAGTGCGGCGTCAACCTGACGGCTTTGCGCCATCTGGCCGAGACCTCCACCGTGCCGGTCATCGCCGCCGGTGGCGTGGCCACGCTGGCCGATGTTCAGGCCCTGTACCCGCTCAGCACGCAGGCCAACCTGCAGGGTGCCATCAGCGGCCGGGCCCTGTATGAAGGCACGCTCGACCTTGTGGAAGCCAACGCCTGGATCGCCGCCCAGAAATAGGCTCCTGGGCATCATGAACAGCAAGGGAAGGGGATGCCATCTCCTTCCCTTTTTTGATGTCTCCGGTACTTCTGGAACAAATAACGCCTGTCGGGCGGCAGGAGGCAGAAGCCTATTTCTGTCCTCCTCTGCTCTGTCTCTTCTTCTCTCCTAGTCGGGACTGTGGTCCTTCCGCTGTCCTTCCCTGCGTACAGGTCATGCGGTATCCCCTGTCAGAAAAAGATGGGCCGCCCCTTTGAACGGGCTTTCCGGTATGCCCTGCTCAACTCACTTACAGGAAAGCCCCGTAGCATCTGACATGCCCTCAGCCACTCCTTTGCAGGTCTCCTGCAGTGAGCTTGCTTCATCTCCGCTTCTGGCCTATCATATAAAGATGCAACATCCTCTGCTCATACTCTCACGGCTTTTCTTCGCCGTCATGGCAGAGCGACACTGGCGCAGCCATCTGTAATCCCGATGCCCTTTCTGCCGGTCCGCTCCGGTCTGGCACGTCTGCTGCAGCTCCGCAATGCCGTTGCGGAGCCCTTTGCGTTCGACCGCACATCCCTAGAAAGGTGCATCATGAATCCCACACGCCCCTATCATTGGCTTTGTCTGCTGGCGGCCATCGTCTTTGAGGTCGCCGGTACGACCGTCATGAAACTCTCTTTTGGCTGGAGCTTCGCCCACGCGGCCCTTGCCGGCCTTGTCCTCATGTGGATCGCCATCGGCCTTTCCTACTACTCCCTTGCCAAAGCCACCACGGGCCTGCCCGTAGGTGTGGCCTTTGCCTTCTGGGAGGCCCTTGGGCTGGCGCTCATCACGCTCTCCAGCATCTACATCCTTGACGAGCCCTTCTCGCTGCAACGGCTGGCAGGCCTGCTCTGCGCCCTGAGCGGCGCCCTGCTGGTCCATCACGGCACGGTCCAGGACAAGGATACTTCCTCCGACACCAACCGCGACGCCAGCTAAAGGGAGTTACCATGAATACGGAAACGCTGCATCTTATCCTATCCGCCGGCCTTGTGGCCGCTGCCGCGGCTCTGGACGTGGCCGCCAACCTCATGCTGGCCCGTTCCGACGGTTTCAAAAAACGCCTGATCGGTATCGCCGCCCTGGCTCTGGTCGGCTTGGCCTTTTACTGCCTTTCTCTGGCTGTCCAGTATATGGATCTGGCTGTGGCCTATTCCATGTGGGGCAGCCTCGGCATCCTGGGCACATCGTTGTGCGGCTGGCTTTTCCTGCGCCAGCGTCTCAAGCCCTGCGCTTTTGCCGGCATGGGTCTGCTCATTATCGGTATGATCCTGCTGCGTACGAGTTAGACGGTCTTCCATAAAGCTGCAAGCTTCGCGGACCGTTGATGGTCACAGCCAAGCTGGGGCCTGACATAACGTAAAAAAGGCATCCTTGCGGATGCCTTTTTTATAGAAAGACTCCAGCTATTCTGACTCATCAAAAAAATCAGAATCGATGCGCTTGAGCTCATAACTGATCACCGGTGAGACGCCCAGATTATGATCCATCATCAGTTCTGCCAGCTTCCGACCGTCTACCAGTACGATCTTTGTCGTATGCTGTTTGCGGGCATATTTGACAGCTTCAGCAGAAAATCTGGCTGTGGTGACAAATAAGCCCCGATTCGCTCCCAGCCCGGCCAGTGCCCCCACAAATTTTTGAATCTCCGGCCTTCCTATGGCTGTTTCCAGATCCCAGCGCTTGGCCTGTATGTAAATCTGATCAAATCCAAGTTTATCCTGCTTGATGATACCGTCTATGCCTTCATCGCCAGAATAACGGGTCACGATCCCCCCATCTTCCAACGATCCTCCGTACCCCATGGCTTTGAGCAACAGTACGACCATACGCTCAAAAAAAGCCGGAGATTTCCGCATGATCTCCGCCAGGATATCATCTGCCAGGGCCTGCCTGATCTGAAGGTATGTTCTGTCCATCACATCCTGCGGGCTCTCATCTCCGTTATCTTTTTCTTCTCCGTCCCCCGTATCATCACGGGTGGAACTTACCTTTTTAAAAACATCAAAACCAGGAAATGACGCCAAGAAGTGGTTATCGAACACCTTGGGAGGATTCGCCAAAACCGCGGTCCCGGCCGCCGTAAGCTGGACCATGCCACGGGCAGGAGCGGCAATAAGTCCAGCTTTTTTGAGATACGTACGCGTCCACGCCACCCTGTTATTGAAAGTCAACGAGCCGCTGGGCAGCATTTCGTTTTTCTCTGCTTCGGAAAGAGAATAACGGCCGGATAGTTGCATCACGATGTCCGCCATGGAGTGCTGCTGGCCATCAGCGATCACAGTCAAAAAAGCAAAATACATCTCATTGTAGCGGGGAATAGCCATACCGTCCTCGAGCTGGAAAAGATTCCTCATCCTAGCTTGTTCGCCTGAGAAAAAACAGTGGGACAAAAACTGTTTCTTGCGCCCTTTCTCTTGTCGTCCGCTCCAATCCGCCTAGCTCTTCTTTCCCAACAAAAAAATCCCCGGCTGTACCGGGGACGATCAGAATCATATGCAGAACGAAGAACCTTTTGTAGCGCGCCGTGGCGCCAACAGGTGAAAAACCATAAAAAAGACCCCCTCGCGCTGAGAGCTGCAAGGGGGTCT
>OLFZ01000130.1_pt1 | contig 86295 bp, 55 predicted proteins | sample 1604861 | NCBI WGS metagenome assembly OLFZ01 (sample SAMEA3888895, study PRJEB22519) | human gut metagenome | biome: human gut; feature: human-associated habitat; material: faeces | place: Denmark | collected 2011 | reverse complement strand
TGGCTTGTGAAAGTCAGGGCTTTGTGATTTTTTAAGAATAAGAGAGTTTTGACACGCCCTCAACAAAAGAAAAACATAAAAAACACAAGGTTACGAAAGGGTAAAGGCAAACATAGGAGGCTATGGCGTCTCGCCGTAGCCACGCACCCACCCATAGCAGAACCTACTATCATCCTCAACATCATACGGGATGCGTCAGTCCCCATCGGGGAACTAATTTTGGTGGAGGTATCGCACGTACCCACAGCTGCGCTGCTTCGCAGCTTGCAGTGGGTTTTCATTATATAGGTCCCGCTCCGCGGAACCCGCAGCTCAAACTCAATCTGCTGGTCGTTCGTGGCTGCGTGGCTACGGCGAGACGCCATAGCCTCCTACGATTACCATTTTTCTGCAGAGCAATTTGACGATATTGTGGCTTTCGAGATTGATTCGGTCTTTTACAAAAAATCGAACATTTATTTTGTCTTTTAATCCATATTATGTAACTTTGAGCATCTTTTCTAAGATTTATACGTAAACAATTAAACCAATAACTATGAAAACAGCAATAGAAGTGTTACTGGACGCTTTTGAAAATAGCATGTGTAAAGATGCTAATCAAAAATCGAGAAGCCAGTATCGTAGTGTAATCAATGCCTTAGGGAAGGATGAAGTATTCAAAACCGATGCTGAAAAGAACTTTCTTACTCTGGTTATCAAGCTTATAGCGAACAATCGCGAAGACGAATGCATAAAGTTGATAGGCTTATTAAGATATTCGGTATGCGTCTACAATTGGGGCAGCCTGAGAAGCTACGAAACTTACTGCAACAAGTTTACAGACTTTCTGGAGAAGCTGCTTAGTTCTGGAGCAGCAAGTAAGAAAAGCATAAAGAAGAAAATAGCTTCAGCTTGTACGACACCTAAACTTAGTGACATGGAAGAAAGCTGGCTTAAAACGGCTTTTGCAAATCGTACCGTATTTCTGCACGAACAACTAATGACGAAGTTTATGGGTCGTCTGCGTCGTCAGGACCGCATTTCCGGTAATAAGGTATGGTTGCCTTTAAGCTATATAGCGAAGCTCTACAAGAAAGCTGGCAAGACCAAAGAATTCACAGATTGGTTGAGAAAGCTGGCAGAAAGCATTTTTGTGCACTATGAGGATGACAACAAAGAGATAAAAAGCGTACAGTTTAAAGCTCAGCAGGTGTTTCTCGTCTTTGAGAAAAAGAAAAACTCTGACGGCACATACGACTCTGACGGCACATACGATGTTTATGTAGCTTTGTCTGCATCCAATAAGTGCTATACGGCATATACCCCAACCGGAGAGGGCAATACCAAAGTGCCCATGACCGTGAAGGACATATCCGATATAGCCATAGACCATGTGAAGCCTATCGACCTGACTCTAAGAGAACTGGACGACAAAGGCAGGATTCCAAATCTGAAAATGGTTTCGGATTCTTTTAAGGATATGATGGGAAGACCTGAGAAGGCAGACAAAGACATTGAAGACGAATCGCTTGACCAGTTATATAATAATGTTGACATCTCTAAACTTACCGACGAACTTAATCTTATAAGAACAGACGGCGTACTTAGACTTATGGTTTCTGAATATAACGGCAAGAAGAGCAACTCTACTGCATACGACAAGATAATCAAGATAAAGGGCAAAGAAGAATACTTGGGCTTGCTGGGAGAAGCACTTCTGGACGATGAGACAATCTATCTTTATCAGCGTCTCAATGAGCGTGACGCTAAGACACGAGCTTCAAGGGAAGAACCGAAAGGCACAAAAGTAAAGATATCCAAGAAGATTATTAACCTGATTTGACATTCCTGATTTTCCGACAACGCATTCCGGCTCTTCCGAATAGCGATATAGGGTGCAAAGGCTAAAAACTGTTTACCTTTACACCCGTAATTATTCACTTTTCAATAAATCCAAATCGCTCATGTCTTGCTTTTTTTAAGGCAAAGATATGAACGTATATGGTGGGGGAAAAGACAAAAATGTCCTATTAATATCCTGTATTCTGTGTTAATTTGGGATTAGCCAAGATTTCATGTGCAGGGATTGGCAACAAATTAAAATGACTATCAATATTTGTCAAGGACTGCACCTTGTCCAGTCTGCGCAATGCTGCAAATGTGCCGTAATAAGTTCTGCGATTTACAAACCACTCTGCACTGTTGTCCTTGCCGTTGGCTTCCTCTTTCAAATATTTGATGTAGTCAGCGGAATATATATCAATGTCCTTATCTTCGGCTGTTATCCTTGACAACACAAACACATCTCCTGACGGAATTGTGTTGAGGATTTGCTTTGCTTCATCTTTCTTGCCCAAAGCCAAGTAAATCTCCGCTTTCAAAACATCAACGGCTTTCTGCCTGAAATACACTTTTTCCATATTCTTATATTCAGGTATTTGCACCTCCGACAATTCTTTCAAACAGGTATTATAGACAGTTTCCGCATCCGACTGTTCTGCATATATTGCCCAAGAAGTATCATAGCCATTTATGACAGGAATTCGTCCCCATTCCATTGCCATGTTGTATAGAAGTAAAGCACGGAGGGCTTTTGCCGTTGTAATATATCTTTTCGTGTCGAATGAAAACTCATGGTTTTCCAAAATGTATATAAACTGCCTTGCACAGGCTTCTGTTTTGTATCCTGTATTCCATGCATTTGAAACAAGTCCACAGTCTGATGTTATTTGTTGCACATTGTCATTGTATAGACGCATTGCGTCAAGATTATTTTGACAAGTTATGTAGTCACGCAAACCAACATAAATAGAGTTTAATACATGCAATGCTTCATTTTCACCTTTAAAGAAAGTTTCACCAGTTGAAGTTCCTGGATTTAAAGTTTCTTCATCTTTGTCGTCAATCACGCCATCGCCATTGAAATCAATGAATTGCGAGAAATTACCAATAGCAACATTGCTGCCCTTAGACTGGTAGTATTCTTCCATTTTTTTCTTTATCTGTGACGGATGACAATTCTCTTGACCTTTCTTTATCGTTTCTTTCAATTGGCTGTTGTCGATAGTACCATCCTTTTCAAGGTCGTTTGAAAATTTGGCAATGAACTCTGAGAATTCAGCTTCCGACTTGTCGTATAGCATAATGGACGAAATGGCGAGCAAGATGTTGGCATTCTTGTCGCAGTCTGTCAGCGACACCTTTTCGGGTGAAGCAATCTTGTCTGTAATGGCAAAGGACTTCAGTATTTCTGATTCTGCCTGTTCTTTGGCTTGCTTAAAAGACTTTCTGCTTTTCACAAGGTACTTTACTCGCGCATACTCCAAATGAGTGAGCAAATTGACATTGAGGTTGGCAGCACCATCTGTGTTGGCTATTGCTTTCAACGTAATTTGAGAATTAGAAAGGCTACCAGTACATTCATTGTAGAAATAACCACTCGTTTTCAGTTCTACAAGTCCACAGCTCAGATCTAAAGTTTGTCCAAAGTCAAAGCTACCCAAATCGCTTGTAGTATTTGTGGTGTAAGACTTGCCAGACTGTGATAGGTCTTTATTCAAATCGGTAAGTGTAACTTCAGAACCTTGTACAAAAGGACCTTTTTCTATGTGTCCAAGAATCTGTTGGCTTCTTGGACCCTCTGGTCCGTCGCTCTCACTACTGCAAGAAGCGAGTGTAAATGCTGCAGCTATGGCAGCAATAAAAATTTTATTCATAGTCTTAAATTAGCTGATATATAATTTTACAAGAAAGCAAGTCATTGGATAACAATAAATTGTCCAATGCTTGCATATTTAAGGAATTCAAAAATCCTAATTCTTGACCAATTCCCCTACCTTGTCATACAGCGTCTGCAGTATGGCCTTGCCCTTCTTCACGCGGGCGTCGTCGCCGGCAGGTCCTTCCTTGTAGAACACGTGGTTGGCGGCGTTGTCGTAGACGCTTACGCCCGTGTGGTCAAGATAGCAGAAGCCGTTTACGAAGGAGTAGAAGGCGAACTCGTTCGTGTAACTCTTGTCCAGCACATTGCGACTGAAGCCGAACTCTCCGTGCGGCAAGCCCAACTGTGCCAGCAGCGTTGCGGCGAGGTCGGTCTGATTGGCGATGCGGTCCACCTCCATCGGTCCTTTCACGGCTCCACCCGTCCATATCATCGGGATGCGGAAGAAGTGCGGGGCGAAGCGCTCACCCTTCTTCGGGTATGGGATGCCGTGGTCGGGGAGGAGCACGATGAGCGTGTTGTCCCACTGCGGAGACTTCCTGAACTCCTTGATGAACTTTCCGATGCAGTCGTCCGTGAAGGCGAAAGCGTTGAGATGCTTGTCCTCGAACTTCTTGAACGGTACCTCGAACGGCTCATGACTGCTCAGCGTCAGGAACGCCGTGAACCACGGCTGTTTCTGTCCCTCACGCTCCTTGAGCATTGCCAGCAGACGCTTGAAGGTGATATTGTCTGGCACGCCCCACTTGCTGTAGTTGCGGTCGTGCAAGGAGAAGTCATCCTGCGATGTCAGCTTCTGGAAACCGCCTGCCATGAGATAGCCGCGCATGTTGGTGAAGTTGATGTCGCCGCCGTAGAGGAAGTCTGTCTGATACCCCGCCTTGCCTAACGACTGCGCAATGTTTGGCAGCTTACGCGCAATGTTCGGCACCTTCATTATTGAGAGCGTGGGCAGACCAGGATAAGCGCTGTACGTGCATACCGTGCCGCGGTCCGTACGGAAACTGTTGGCGTAGAGGTTGGAGAAGAACACGCCCTCGCTGGCAAGACGGTCCAGCGTAGGCGCCACTCCCTTCACGCCGCCCTGACGTTCTATCATCGTGGAGCCGAAACTCTCCATGAAGATGAAGAGAATGTTGGGGCGTTTGGTGTTGAGCACGCTCACCGTGGCTGTGTCTGCCGTGGCGTACATTCCCTGCATGAGGCTGGCACGCTGCTCCTCGGGGAAGAAATCGAACTCGTCCTCATACTTCTCGCCGAACTCCATGCTTGCCAGCAGATTGAACGCCGGATTGATGGCAGAGAGATTCAGAAACTGGTCGTTGCTGTAGTAAACGCTGCCCACATTGGCTGTAGACACTCTGATGCCGCCACGGATGACCAGAAACAGCAGTCCGCCCACCAGCACGGAGCCGAGCGTGGCAAGTCCGCGGTGCGTCATTCCCTCTATGGCGTCCAGGCGTCGGGGCGTGATGCGGCGCAGCGTCCATGTCGTGCCGGCAGTAAGCAGCAGAATTATCAGTACGCGAAGCAGGATGTATCCCATCGACACGCTTGCCGCAGCGTTCTTCGGCGAGTCGATATACACAAACACCGCCTTGTCCAGCTTGCTGTCCCAGAACGAGAAGAGCGAGGCGTCAGCAATGAATATCAGCGATACCAACAGCATCATCACGGCATAATAAGGCGTCGTGACCTTCTTCAGCGGCAGTCTGCGCCACCATACCGACACCAAAGTCAGCAGGAACGGCACGATGGTCAGATAGCCTGTGGTGGTGGCGTCCAGCGAAGCTCCGTGCCACATCACGTCGATGTAGTCCGAAACGGAGTAGGTCTGTTGGGCGTTGCAGAGGATGAATAATGGTTTCTGGACAAGGAAGTATGTCCACATGATGAGGAAACAAGACACTATATACTTGAGTCTTTGCAGCATGCTATGCATCTTTTGTGTATATTTAAGTATGTATGAAAAAACTGTGATGTTGTAAATCGTGTGCGAAATTACACAATTTTTTAGAGACAAAGACAAAACGGAGTGTGATTTTCAGAAATATGAGGTATTGACATAATAAAAGAGGGTGGGGCAACTACTGCTATTAAAGCAGCGTTGTCCCACCCTCTTGCTATTTAGGTAAAGCCTGTGCCGGCTTTACGCGATACGTTTACTTACGCTTGATGTTAAGCTTGAATGTGGCGTTGCCAACCTTCACGATGTACGTGCCGGTGGTTGCCGCAGCAAGGCTTACAGTCTGGCGATAGTCGTCAGTGGCGATGGCGCTTGCGATGAGCTTGCCGTCAGCAGAAGCCACTGTGATGCGGTCGCCGTTGTGAGCGCCGAGGACGATAAGCTGTCCGTCCTCCACCTTCAGAGTAACGCCGTTCTGACCGTTTACGCCGTCGATGCCAGTGGCAATGATGGTAACCTTGTCAGAGAACTTCTCGCCAGCTACTGAGTAGACAGCCGATACCTGATAAGTGAGATACTTGTCAGAGAAAGCCTTCGTGTCTGTGAAGACAGTGTCGGTAGTCAGCTCGTCGTTCAGACACTCGCCGTTGCGATATACGTTGTATCCCTCAAAGACGTTCTTGTCAGACGAAGCCTCGCCCTTGGTGTCCACAGCCTTGAATGTCATGTCAGCGTTAGCCATGCGTTTGGGCTGGAATGCCGGAAGCTTCTTGGCTGCCTTCTTCTCTGTGCCGGGAAGGACGTTAGAGTAGGGGCTGAGTCCGATAGAGATGTTCCAGTTGGCGTCTACCTCAGAACCCGAATCCTCCATTGTCTGCCATGTGATACCGTCAGAAGAGTATAGGTCGCCACGTCCGTTGCGTGCCGGACCACGGTCGTATCCGAGAGGAACAGTGATTTCGTTCTGCTCGATGTATACTGCCACGCGGAGGTTCTTGCCTTCGTCAATCTTGAGCGGTTCCTCAAGGTGGATGGTGTTGAATGAGTACTGCTTCAGATTCGGAACGAACTGCTGGCGTACGAGGGTGTTGTTCTCATAGACGAGGAGGAAGAGCGCCTCAGGAATCTGATTGATGTATACCTCTACATCGCTCAGAGCGAGATTGCCATATCCCTTCAGGTCAGAAGCAAACCAGCATGCGCCTGCGAAGAACGCGCCACCATTGGTCAGACCACCTGCCTTATAGTTGTAGCCGTCGTGCCAACGCAGATAGATGGGTTCGCCAAGAGCCGGGAACTGCCATGAAAGGCGGTTGCCTTCAGCCTGCTGTGCCACGCGGAGGTTGGTAGGAGCAAGCGAACCGTTGTCGTAATAGAGGTCGATGCTTACCGGTGCAGACTTCTCGCTGACTGCGGATGTCTTGGTAACAAGCTCGAACTCGTAGCTATACTTGCCTGCGAGCAAGTTGCGGTCAACGTAAGATATGTCGTTTACGGGATTTGTGTTAATCTTCTCGCCGTTGCGATAGATGTTGAATCCGTAAAGATTGCTCTTCGGCTTGGCGGTGTAAAGAGCCACGCCGTCAACGTACTGCTTGGGCTGTGATGCGTCCTTTGCCAATGCCACATATTCTGTACCCTCAGGAAGCTCGCAGAGGATGTCCTGCCAAGACTCAGAGGTCTTATATGACTGGAGGAAGATGAAGTTGGCGCGGTGTGTGCCACCAGTTGAATAGTAGACACTGATTGTGCCCTCGCCGTTGTGGTCGTCAGCGTTGCGGGCTGCGAGGCGCATGTAACGCATACCCTCTGCAGGGATAACGCCGAATGCGCTGTTCTGAGCGTCAACGGTTACAGACTTGCTGCCGTCGAATGCTTCGTCGTTATTGACGGTCCAGCCTGACTGATAGCTCTCGCCGTCAACGCCATAAACCTCTTCGCCGATGTTGCTGTCCTCGAAGTTCTCCTTGCTTGCTGCGTTCTGATACATGTCAGGGTCAGCGAAGGTGAGGAGCACGTTGTAGCCGTAAGACGACTGCTTGGCGTTGGTGTTGACAGGAGTCTTGGCGGTGCCGGTGGTGATGATGTCAACTGTTGACACAGCAGACATGTCAGATGTCTCGCCATTGATGTAGACGGTCTGTACAGCATAGCCATACTCGCCTTCCTTAGTTTCTGTCTCTTCAAAGTAGCGGCGTGTGAGCAGCTCAGCGTTGCGCTTCTCTCCGTTGCGGTAAACGTTGTAACCTGCCACTGTGGTCAAGCCACCGAGGTCGAGGATTACGAACTGTACCGGTTCGCCCTGACGCTGCAATGAAAGGAGCATGTAGGTGATGCCGTCCTTGCCAGTGAATGAAGACATACCGCCAGCCGATACTGCTGCGATGTTGTCTATCTCGACATACTTGCCGAGGTCGATAGATCCGACGCGATTGTTCTCCTCGTCATAGATGCCTACGGTGTACTTGTTGGCGTCGTTGCCCTGCTCGAAAGCATACAGCTTGCCGTTATAGTAGGCTGTACCTGAAGCGCCCTTCAGAATCGGACCGGTGCCAATCTTGCTACCGTTCTTCGTTACGTAGATTGAAGTCTGCCAGTCGCCGACCTCGAAGCCACCCTTACCGTCGTCCAATGATGGTATGTAAGCCATGTGGCGAGAGTATTCTGAGATGGCGATGTCCTCCAGGTTCTCCATCGTAGCGGGATCCACACGGTGGATGTTGGTGGTGTTGTCAGCTACGTACAGCCACTCGCCGTCGTATGCCATGTTACGTATTCCCTTGAGGCCGTCCACCTTGTATGTGCCGAGCTTGTTGCCGTCGAAGTCGTACTTCTCGATGCGTCCGTCCTCGTTGTATACAGAGGTGTAGACGTATGTTCCGTCAGTAACGACAGCCATGCCCGACTTCGGACCGAAGAACGAGCGTACATACTCTGGGCATCCCTCTTCTGTGGTAACGGGACGCTTTGTGATGTCAGCCTTTATCACCTGCGGCTCCTTGGTCGGATTGTCCCAACGGAGTGAGATGTTGCGGTTGCGCTCTACGTCAGCATAAACAGCGTTAGGAGCTGTCTTGTCCTTAATCTCGTATGCCTCTACGTTTACGGGCTTGCTCTCTGCCGACTCTCCGTTGTTCTTGTAAACGGATGTGACGGTGTAAGCGAATGTGCCTGTTGCGGAGAGCACGTCGTTGTAGCTTTGTGATGTGATGAGGCTGCTGTTCACCTTCACGCCGTTGCGATATACGTTATAGCCCATCGGCTTCTCTTCCGTGATGTCGGTAGGAGTGAGGTCTACGTTGATGTTGAAGTTGCCCTCAATGCCTGAGATGGCTGCTGAGAACCACTTCTCGCCGTCGGTGGAGAGGAGGTCGCCCTTATCCAACACAGCCTTGCTGTCGTCGATGCCAAGCGGCTGAACTCCAGCGTCGCTCTTGATCTCGAATCCGAACATATATTCGTGACCCGGCAGGATGCGGATGTCCTCTTCCACTGGGATAGCTGTCAGAGATCCGTCAAACTTGAAGTCGCCCTTATACTGCTTCTTGTAGATTTGCTCGCCGTCCTTCTGGATGAAGAGTGCGATGTACTGCACCGGATTGACGAGCTGTACAGAAACTGAAGAGATGCGCTTTCCGCGGTAAGCGGCGATGTCGTAAGCGTCCCACTTCACACCTGCGTAGAAGATGCCGCCGTCTGTCATGCCGATGTCGTCAGCATGCTTGCCGTTAGCCCAAGTCATTGTGGCGGGCTGGTCAGCTCCGAAGAGCGGCGACTCCCATGTAAGGCTCACGTTCTTGTTGCCGTTGATGCTTGCTGCCACGCCTACCGGCGGATAATACTGTGCGCCGTTCTTGACGAGCACCTTCACAGAGTCGCTCTTTGCCGACTCCTTGCCGCCGTATACGGCTGTCACCTTATAAGTGTATTCACCGTAGACGAGAGGCTGGTCAGTGAATGTCATGCCGTTAACGGGAGAAGCGTTCACCTTGCGGTCGTTGCGATATACGTTGTAGCTGTCTGCCTTGGCAGAACCATTGCCTTTCTGCCATGAGATGATGGCGCAAGCGTCGCCAGCCTCTGCCTTTACGCTCTGCGGTCTCGGACAAGCAGCTTCGCCGGTGACGTTGAGCTTGAAGCTAACGGTCTGGTCACCGATTTCAGGATTAGCCATGAGCACAGCCTCTGTAGAGTGGTTGCTGCCAGCTACGTCCTCAAGGGCGTTGAAGCTTACGTTGATGTCCTGCGAAGCACCCGGAGCGAGTTTGCCGTGACGCGGCGAGAAGTCGAGCCACTTGTCTGTCTCGCAAAGAGTGTAGCGGAAGAAGAGGTTAGGCATCTGGTTGAGCGATCCCAAAAGGGTGAGCTTGCCAGGTGTGATGTCTGTAGAGGCGAAGATGCCGCAGACATAGTTCTGACCGGTGTTCTGGCTGCCGAGCACGTATCCCGGAGCGTCGGTAAGCGAGTGCTTGACGTCTGTAAGAGCACGCTTGGCAGTACTGAACTGGCGGATGAGCACCTTGTCAATCTGCTCTGACGATTCTGCTGACATGTCTGACAACCAGAGGTAAGGACCGCCGGGCGATACGTTGTCGTAAGCCGAGCCATAGATAGATACGCTCACGTCAGTGCTGATGTTGCTGAAACGTGAGAGAACCTTACCGTTCATGTCGATGAATCCGATGGTGGTGAAGCTTCCTACCCAGAATCCCTTACGGTCAGGGTCGTAGCTACAGTGTGTGATTTTGAGGTCAGGCTGATCCTTGACGGTTATGATTCGCACGATGCGACGGTTGTCGAAGTCGAGCTGGAAGAGACGGTTCGACCAGTCGCTGCCGTAGAAGTAGCGTCCGTCGTAAGTGATGTCGTAGAGCTTGTAGTACATCTCGGGGATGCTGAACTGCTCGATGAAGCGACCGTCCTTGTCGTACTTCCAGAACTTGCCAAGCTCGATAGACGACGTAGAGTAATAGAACTCGCCGTCGAAACCTATTGACTGCTGCAAGTCGCCGGATGCTGTGAACGATGGCTGCTTCTCCCAACGGTTGGTGTCGTCGCCAGACTGCTTGGCGGGCTTGGCTGCCAAGTGCCAGATGAGTTCGCCGTCACCGTTATTGGTCATGCGCAATGTCTTGACAAGGCTCGACTCTGCGTTGATGTCAGCAACTACTTCCTTAGCTGAAAGGTCGGCTACCGGCTTGGTCATAGTGACGTTGATGCGGTTGCTGGCACCGCTCTTGATCTGGAACTTACCTTTATATATATTATATCCGTCCTTCTTAGCCACTACCTCATACTCGCCTTCCTCTATCTTGTCGAAGGCAATGTGTCCGGCAGCGTCAGTCGTGGTATTGATGACAGCGCCGTGATCAGCTGTGAGCGTAACGTCGCAATCTGCAATGTTGCCTGCAGAAGCAGACTTGACGTCAAGCTGTGCCGATGTCCATACAGGTGTCCAGATCTTCACGTCGTCCACATACCAGTAGTTAATCCACTTGGCGTCTTTGCCATGAGCGCGGAATCTGATGCGGAAGAGGTCAGAAGAAAGAAGGTTGGCAAGCGGATACTGGAATGTTGTCCACTCGAAACCGCCGTTCTCATTGTCGAATGTCTGAATCTCCTTCCATGTATTGCCACCGTCTGACGATACCTCTGCAGAGAGATAGTCGACGTTGGTCTGTTCGCTGTTGCGCAGCTTCAGGTTGAAGCGCAGCCATGTGTTGGAACGGTCTGCGGTGTGAAGCTCACGTGTCATGAGCGACTGGTCGTAGTTCTGGAGTGTGGACCAGCTGTATGTAGCAGACGGGTCGATGAGTCCGTACTCGTAATAGTCGATAGACCATTTTGACTCAGTGCTTCCGTCCTGCTGCGTCTTTGTCCACTTTTCCTCATGGAGAGTCCAGTCGTCGAAGTCGTCGAAGAAAGGCAACATACGTGTGTCAGGCACGTTGACGTTGAGAGCCACGCTCTGCTCTGACACCGAACCGTCCTTCTTGACAGCCGCTACAGTGTACTGATAGTCGCCGTAGTCAGGCACCTCGTCAGTGTAGCTGACGCTTTCCACGGGCTGTGAGTTGAGCTTCTCGCCGTTGCGATAGACATTGAATCCCACTACGGGGTTCTTAGCTGCGGCGCGTGCCATGCTGGCTGACTCGGGTCTTACCTTGTTTGTGCCTACGAAGATGTCGTCAATAAGCAACATGAAGGCGTCGTCCGAAACGCAGTTGATGGTCACGTAACGTGCATCCTTGGGGATGTCGTAAGCCACGAGAGTCCATTCGTCAGGCAACTCTACGTAGGGCGATTCGTTGACGAAGGTGAAGTCAGAGGGCTGTGTACCGGTTGTGGAGTATCCCACACGGATACGCTCAGCATTATAGTTCTCGCCGGTCTTGTAGCTGCGAGCCCAGAAGCTGATCTGGAAATCAGCGTCAAAGTTGAGTCGTGGTGAGATGATGTAGTCGTTGTTCTGCGCGTCTACAGCACAGAAATCGACGAGCATCTTCTGTCCTGAGTGGGGCTTGTAGTTAGGATTGTCGTTTACGGCAGGAACTGTCTGCCACGGGTTCATCACGACGTAAGCCATCTTCTGTCCCTGTGTGGGGAACGTACAGGCCTGCCATGTGTATGTGGGCTTGTTGTCGGCGTCGATGTATGTCCATCCGATGCTTCCCGGAGAGTTAATGGCGAAATCGTTATGCCCCTCGAAATCCTCTAAGAAGCCGTCTACAGGCTCCGGTGAAGTCCATGCCAAGCTTACTGTATGTTCGTTTACGCCAGTGAGACGGAGATTGTATGGTGCTCCGTTAGCGTCCTGCGCAAGAGCCTGCATCGGTGCGGCTGCCTTGCTGTGGAGTGCTTTCTCCATCAGTTTCTGCGATGGTCTGATTTTCTCGCTTTCATCGTTCTTTGCACCGATCCCGCTCTTGAAGCTTCCCACGGAAGCCCAAGCAAGCGAGACTGCTGTCGCTGCCAGTAACAATGATGTGATTTTATTTGGTTTCATATTCAATATTGCTGGTTAAGGTTTCACTTATCTGATGATTGTCTTTGTACGGAATGTGCCGTTCTCGGTTGCTACGCTTACGATGGCTACGCCCTTCATTCCTGATGTAGGTATGGTGAGCGAAGTGCCTGAGGCTGTGCCAGTGTAGAGAGTGGCGCCGGTTGACGATGTAAGGGTGACGTTGCTGCCGGGCTTCAGACCATCCAGACGGAGGTCGTTCAGGTTGTTGGTCAGCGTCACTGATGTGCCCTCTATTACGTCGCTGATGGCTGTTGTGGTCTTCTCGTAGTAAGCAGGAGCCGACTCGTCATAGAAGATGTTCTGCCATCCTGATGCCACCCATATCTTGTAGCGTCCCTTGTCGAACTCGCCTTCTGTCTTTTCTGGAATGTTGATGCTCGTGCCCGACACGCCACCTGCTGCCAAGTCTTCCCAAACCTTTCCGTTATTGTAGACGAGTGTGAGATACTTGACGCGACCGTTGCGTCCTCCGTGTTTGAAGTTGAAGCGCAGCTTCTTGTAGCTCTTTCCTTCGAGATAAGAAGAGAGATCCACTTCCTGACCTTCCGAGTCGTACTGGCTGAGTACGGTCTTAGGTCCGACGGTCTGCCATGTGCGCATGTCCTTTGTGCCTTCAACGGTAAGCTCTGATGTTCCGAGCGGGCCACTCGTGGTTACGATGAACTTGCAGTCCTCGATGCCGTCCTCAAATTCCTTCAGCGTTACGCTTCCTGTGCTCTTGAAGAACAGCTGACCGGTGCTGAGTCCACGTCTCCAGTTACTTCCTTATAGAACGACATTGGTGCGAATGCAGCCTCCTGATTCACCTGGTCTGTCTCCTTACCGAAGTAGAGATAATATCCCGTGGCACCTTCCACCGGTGTCCATTCAGCGTGGAGAGCTGTGCCGTTGCGCTCAAACTTGGTTATGACCGGAGTATTCAGCTTGTCTGTCACCATTACATCCCACAACCACAGATAGCCCTGCATCTTGTCCGAGCAGCATCTGAATGCTACGTAGATGTCCTGACCGGCATACTTGCTGAGGTCCACCTCTTCCATGTGCTGCTGTGCGAAGTAGTCAGCGAATGAGAAGCGCTCCACGAGATTGAAATCCTTAAGGTCGCTCGACTTTGTGGACACAAGCACCTCGAGATTCTCAATGGATGTCTGTTCCGATACACCTCTGGTGAAGAACAGCGTTCCGTTCTCTGGAACGTGGAAGCGTCGCTTGCAGATAAGATAGTCGTCGGCGTCGTTCCAGTAGTTGAATGAATAGACAATGGATCCTGATGATTCGTCTGCCACCCATGTTGTGCCGTCGCCGTTCTTGTCGATGATGCGCCAGCAGTCAGGCTGTCCGTTTGTCCATGACAGGAAGTCGTCGTGGAAAGGATTGTCCACGGTTACATCAGCTGTATGACACTCCGTTGAGAAGGGCAGGGTGGCGCCGTATACGGTCTGTCCGTTGGCAAGCTTCATGTATGCTCTTACGCCGTATTCCACGCCGGGCTGAAGGTCAGTCACGGTGAGATAGGGCGATGTGGTGATGTTCTCCACCTTTGCGTAGCTGGTGTACTGCTTGTCGTCCAAACTCGGCTCGTAGGTGTCTCTGCTTAGTGCCCAGCAGAATCCTGCTTCCTTGATGTCGGCAGCCGTAACGTTTCCGAATTCAGCTTTGAACGTAGCGCGTGTGTCCCATACATCCACAGGAGTGAGAGTCTTTGCGGTCTGCCATTTGTTTGTTCCGCCCTTTACCTGGAATCTGATAAGTCCGTCGCCCTCGGTGATGTTGGTTACGGGCACTCCGAGCGGCTCGTTGTTCCAGTTGATGGCTGTCGGCTTTGAGGTGTCGGTGAATTCCGTATTGCCCGTTGTTCCCGGATAAGTGTCGCTATTGCGCGAGTTGGCGTCGTCGATGTTGTCTGCCGGAACGATGTACATACATCTATGCTGTGCCGAGTTGTTAGGACCGTTGATGCTCCACCATTTCTCCTGCATCTCCTTGGTGTAGTCGTAGTGTGTAATCACCAGACCGTGTGCAGGAATGTATTTGTCCCATCCTGTCTTCTGACGGTTCTCAAGGATAAACCATTCCATTCCGGTTCCGGCTTCGCGTCCGGGCTGTGCGTTGATGAAGCGGGCTTTGTTGTTGGCGATGCTCTCAAGCGTAACGTCTTCCGGATTGAGCAATTCCTTGATGTCGGTGTCCTCGCTCATCCATCCCATCTGCATACGCTCGAATGCCATGAGACATGGCGGTGTACGGCTCTCGTTGTTGTAGCTACCTGAAGCGTAGAGGCTGTAGTCGCCCGGGTCGAGACCCACGCCGTTGTCGTAGCTGTCCGTATCGTACATATCCTTCAGACCCAGAACGTGTCCGAACTCGTGTGTGAATGTTCCGATGCCGTCCATAGAAGGAACTGCGGGAGCGCCTGGCATGCCGACAAGCTCAGCCGAACAAGAATAGTTGTTCACCTTTATGCCGTCATATTCAGGCTTGTCGTCGCCCATGTTCCATGAGTGCGGCCAGATGTCGTCGTCGTTGGCAGTACTTGCCTCGCTGTATCCGGCATATATAATGTAGCAGTTGTCCATTTCGCCGTCACCGTCGTTGTCGAACTGTGAGAAGTCGAGTTGTGGATTGTTCTTCCGAGCCAGCTCAAGCGCCTCACGCACCATGTCGCGCGGATTGGCGTCGGTGCCTTGTGTGTCGCTGTAGTTGCCGCCATAATAAGCAGTAGGCTTAGACAATGTGTATGGTCCAACGACCTGGAAGTTTGGGATGAACTGTCCCATCGAGTTGTCGCGGTAATAATCCTTCACGCTGCCCGTGCCGCCGTTGGTGTTATATCCCGGCTCGTTCAGCCAACGTGTAAAGTCGTCGTTGGAGTGACGCATGGTGCTGTCAGCGAAGTTGACGAGTATCACGAGATACTGCGACTCCTTCACCTGCGCGTTCTGACCCTTGACTCTGCGTGGAGCCACAATCTTACGGTCGAGCGTCTTTGCTGGCGCCTTGCGCATTATTTTGGTGCGTTTAAGGAAGTCGGCGTTCATGGTCTGTGCTGCCACAAGGTTGGCCACGACCTGACGCTCCGCACCGTTACGTTCGTTGATGTTGTGTGCGCGTTGCTTTGTGGCAATGCGCTTACCGGTCTTCATGTCATAGTCGACATAGCAGAAGAATCCTTCGCGGTCTTTCTTCAACATGAATCCGTCGGATGTGGTTACAAAATGATAGTTCTCGTCGCCTTGTATTCGTACGAGCAAGGTTGTGCCGTCGGGCTGTCTCATCACGATGGGCCTTGGGTATGCTCCGATGGCGTTAGCGCCATGCACACTGCCCATTGCGATGGCAGAAGCCAGCAGCAGTCTTTTGAAACTCTTCATAAATGTAGCTTTTAAAATGTTGTGTTATTCTTTTAGTATTTCTATTTACGGTGAAAAAACGAAAAAGAACGGTACAGGACACGGATAATTGTGTCCGTAGGCCTGCACCGTTCGTTTACGTGCGTTTTTATTTCACTTTATTCTTTGATGGCCGGTGTCGTACTGTGTTTACGACTGTCGTCTTCTTTTTTTTACTTAACGACCTTCTTGAAGGTCTTGCCGTTCTGGCGGATTACGTAGATGCCCTTCTTGAGAGCCTTTGTGCTGTCAGCAACCTTAACGCCACCGATTGTGAACACCTCTACGTTGTTGTCTACGTTAGTCTCTGTTGAAACAATGCCTGTTCCGGGATCTTCCTTACCACCTGTTACATAAGTGAATGTGAAGTCGTTGTCAGGCATGAAGCGGAAGTAGATGGGCTGTTCAGCGTCCACTGTCTTTGTGAGCCAGTACGACTCCTGATCGTTCTCATACTTGTATTCGAAGTTAGGATAGTCCTCATTGGTGAGGTTCTTGGCGTCCTCTTCGTTGCTGTATGTGTAAACGCGGCTGTAAGTGTTGGTCATGAAGACGTTGTCGCCCTCTGTCATGTAAGCCAATACCCAGTACTCATTGCCTCTCTTCACCTCTACAGACTTGCCTGCGTAGAGGACGTAAGGATTGTTGGCTGCGTAACCTGCAGGGATGTCGTTTTCAGCGAACGTAACCTTTGTGCCCTCTGCATTGCCAGTAATCTTAAGGTGTACGAGCAAAGCATCGCCCTCGTTGAGCACCATTGTGCCACGATAGATGTTGGTGGATGTCTCGCCTACGAGTGTGCTGGTGATCATCGGTGACAGATAGTTGTCATTACCGTACTGATCCTTGCCGTCCTTACCGTACTCTACTGTGTTAGAAGCATTGAAGTCGCCGTCGTAATCAACGGTTACCATGCAGTCTCTTGTTGCTTTATAGCGCAACCAAACGCTGTTCTGATTGTTCGGGAATGCGTATTCGTTGCTCTCCATGTCGATCGGCAATGAGCGGATTTCGCCGGTTGCGAAGTCGCCTTCAGTGAGTGTGAATGCGTCACCAGCCTTGCAGTTCTGCAGCTTGATGAGATATTCTGTTCCGTTGGTAGCCTCCACAGAGTAGTTGATACCGTTTACTACAGCGTCGTATGTGCCGCTCCATGAGTCGATGCCACGCGGGAACTCCACTGTTACGGCAGGATTGTTAGGCTCGATGGAGAGCTTGCCGTCGCGTGTGGCAGTATACTTATAGTAGCGTGTGCCTTCGGCTGCGATGTTGTTCTCGCCAGAAACTGCCTCGATAGGATCAGTGATGAGGTCGCCCTTCTCGATGTCCTTCATGCTTACAGAGAAGCTGAGCGGAGTCTTTTCCACTGCAGACCAGCGGATGATGATACGCTGTGCGCCGTTTGTGGTGTTGACATTATATTCTGCGCTTGATGTGCCGTTGGCGCCGTTCCATTCGTTGCCAGTAGGATATACAGACAATGCTGTGCCGTTAGCTACGGTTCGGTCAGCGTTTACGACGAGCAGCTTGTTGGTGTTCTCAGGAACGTCTATACCATAATATATAGTACCTGTAGCCTCGGGCAATGTCTGCTGTGACGGGAGCGACTCAATCATGATTGGCTTGCTCTCCTTCTCGCCGTCCTTATAGTCCTCCATTGCCATGCGGAATGTCTGGGGGTCGCTTGTGCCGTCAATCTTGTCAACGAGTACATAGAGCTGTGTGCCGGGATTTTCAATCTCTACGCGAACATTGTATGAACCCTGCTCTGACTTGGCTAATGTGCCGTCGTACGAGATGCTATACTTGTTGTTGTATATCTTGACCATTCCACCGGGCAGGTCGTTGTCGCTTGTGATGGTGAAGAAACCAGCCTTTTCGGGAGTGTACGTATAATAGTACTGTCCGTAGTCAGCAGGTACGGTGTTGTCGCCTTCCACCATTGCGAATGGCATGTCTAATGATCCGGGCTGCGGATGTGCCAGTTCTGAAGTGAACGTGATAGGCTGTGTGGTGTTGAACTCGAAGTCGTAAGTCTTGCCTTTCTCTACACCCAGCTTCGTCACGTACATGTTATTGTTGTATTCAGACTCCACTCTATTGCCGTTGACCGTTGTCGATTCAGCCAGATATGCTCCGGTGGTAATCACCAGCTGTGCGTCTTCCGTGGCAGTGTATGTGGCGTAAGCCTTGTATGAAGCATAGGATGTGTTGTATGCGTCGCCTACGAAAGTCATTGTTCCCGGCACGATGTTTACGGGATTGTCCTTCTTCAGTCCGCCGTTAATGTCAGCTACGTCTTCCACGCTGTCTATAACGAATCCTGTTTCTCCGCGTCCCTGTACAAGGAAGAAGTAGGTGTTTCCTGCTTCCATCGGATAGCCGTTAATGCCATACTTGAGGTTGGCTGACTTCATATTGACGGTGTCCTTTCCCTGCACGCCGCATACTGTCGGATAGGTGTAGGTGTTGGGTAATGGACCCACGCCGATGACGCTGTTCTTCTCCGCCGTGTATTTCCAGATGATGGTTTGCATATCGTCGCCATCCACGTTGTAAGTGTTTTCTCCTATCTTTGCCTCTATGGCTGTATCGTAGGAGGTTTGTGCCATACTATTGGTTGCTGTAAGGCACATCATTGGAAGCAAGAGTAAGTACTGTTTCATAACTTCTGGCTTTTTTATTGGTTATAAACTGCTCGTAATAGGGGCTTGGAAATTACGATTTAATTCTTGTGATAACGCAAAAGTAAGAAATTATTCTCAAACATAAAAATTTTTTATAAGAAAATATAAAAAATACACTTATAAAAAATTGATTGAATAAGTATATAATGCTATGTAAATAATAAGGAAAACAGTGTGGTAGTAAATAAAAGATTCGGTTTGTAAGCATGTTGCTACCACTGTTATTCATAAACTAACGGTTTTCTTTGCTTTATTACTAAATCTATGTAACATTTACGTCAAAATGATTTCTCAAAAATAGGCTTAAAGGTAATGCGAAATACATATTTAAACGTAATGAAAAACGAAAGAAGCGCTCTGAAAGGTTTGGAGTTTCCTTTTCAGAGCGCTTCTTTAATTATATATATGTGTTATGTGTGCTATTTTACTTCACTGTGCACTTTACTGTCTTGCCTGCTACGTGTACGATGTAGAGACCCGGTGCGAGGCGTACAGCCTTCTGACCGGTTACGGTGCCGGCTGCTACGGTTGCTCCTGCTGCGTTGCATACGCTGTACTTGGCGTTGTCGGCATTGATAAGGATGGCGCCGTCAAGTGTCTTAACGCTGCTGTCGCTGTCAGAGAGCGAGCTGATGGCTGTTTCTGTGCCTCCGTCCACTGTCATGTTGTCAATGAAGATGGGCGCCTGCTTGTCAGCTGTAGCGTGGAACGCTATGCGGAACTTCTTGTCCTTGGCGTTGCTGAGGTCAATTCTGTGCTCCTCCCAACCGCTTTCTCCGAATACATTAATAGGCTCGCCGATGGCTACATAGTCGTATGTCTTGTCGTACTGCAACTCAATCTGGATGGTGTTGTCAGTAGCGGAAGCGCTGTTGTAGTGGTAGACGTAGAATGAGAGGTAAGGATTGTTAGCTCCGGTGATGTCCACCTGCGGCGAGATGAGGCGTGCCTCGTAGGCGTCCTCGCTGTTCTGATAGAACATTGCCATGCCGTTGTCGTCGTCCTGCGGATATACGTCCATAGGCTTCTTCGAGCTTGTACCGGTAATCATTGTCCAGCAGCTTACGTACTTCTCGCTAACCTCAACGATGCCCCAAGGCTCTGTAGAGGTGAATCCGCCTTCGAACGACTCGTTGAACGGGAGAGTGTATGCCTTACCGTAGAGAACGTCATTCACCTGGATGGGGCTTATGCCGCCCTCTGTCTGTGCCATGATGATGAAGGTGATGAGAATCTGGTGTGCGCTGGCGTAGTCGTCAAACATTGCCTTGGGCACGCGGAGCTCGCTGCCTGAAACCTCGCCGTCGAGCAGCTGCGGGTTCTCCATCAGACCGTACTGGTAATAGATGGCGTATGTCAGCTTGCTGAAGTCGATGTAATGTCCGTCGCTTGACGTTGTCGGTTCGGTCCATGAGAGGATGAAGGCGTCGTCGTCCTCGGTGATCTTGAAGTTTGTGGGTGCTGAAGGCACGCCCTGACCTACGAATGCGGTGGTGTATGCTCCATCGCTGGCTCCCTTCTTGTTAACAGTTATGACTGTGTAAGTATGACGACCTGCGCCTACAGTGTTGTCTGTGAAGTTGCATGACTCGCCGGGCTGGATGCTGGTGAATGTCTTGACAGGAGTCTTCTCATTGTCGCGGAACACCTTGATGGTGAGATTGTCGGTAAGGGCGTTGCCCTTGGCATCCTTGGTAGGAGCGACGAAGCTGATGGCTACGGTGTGCTCACCCATCTCGCCAGCTACTGCCTCGAGGTTCTCCACGTCGGCAGGAGCGTTCTCGAAGTTCGATCCGAGAATCTGGATGTCATAGAGAGTAACCTTACGCTTGGCAGCGCTGCGGCAGAAGAATGCGAAGAATGCTGTGCCGTCCTCTGTGGCTGTGTAAGTGAATGTCTTCTCTGAAAGTCCCTCTGTGTAGTCGGGGATGTTGTCGAACGAACCGATCTTGGTCTTACCGTTGGCAGGATCGGTGTTGCTCTTTACGAGGAGCAGGTCGAGGTTGTTGCCGTAGTCCTGATTGAAAGCACTTGCCACCTTGAATGTGATGGTATATTCTGTGCCCTTCGAGATGTTCATCGGAGGCAGGATGAGGTAGTCGTCGGCTACGTTGTTGCACTGCGAACCGTCGTAAATGGCAGCCATGCCGCCAATGTTAGAATTCTTAAACTCCCATGTGGCGTCGTCGCGAGTGTTGACGATGGTGTATGTGCCGTGAGTGTCAGTATTGCTGAAGTCGTCGTAGTAAGGGATGTCGGCGAAGTCGCCGTGTGTGGCATGGTTAGAGAGGCCTTCCTCGCCGGTCTTACCGTTCACCACAGCCTTCACGCCGAAGTAATAGTCAGAGAACGAATGGCTGGTGACGGTGCCGTTGAAGGCGAGCTTCTTGGTCTGTCCCACTTCCTTACCCTCGGGATATTGTGTGATGACGTATGTGAGCTGGTTCTTGTTCACGGCGCCACCGTTGATGCCCTCTGTGGGAGCTTCCCATGTGAGGTTGTAGTTGCCGTCAGCTGCAATGGTGAGAGAGATGTTGTTCGGTGCCTTCGGTGTGTCATAGCCGGCGTATGTTGAGATGGTGCGTGCGGGACCTTCGCCCACGCTGTTGGCTGCCACCACCTTAATCTTATGTATGCCTGATGTGTTGAATTCATAACCTACGTTGACAGTCTGTCCTGCGCTTACGTTGTCGACGGTTCTGAACGGAGCTTCTTCCTCGTCCACATAGAACTTGACGCTTACCTTGCCGGTAAGCGGCGTAACCTTGTCGAACGACATAGTCGGAGCAGTGGCTCTGATGATGGCTGATGTTGCGCCTGGCACGTCATACTCCACGTTGATGTCTGTGCAAGCGTCGGGAGCCTGCTGTGTTACGTCAGGAGTGGTGGCTGCTACTGGAGCCAATCCTCTGACGTTGGTGCCAGCGGGGAAAGCGCCCACCTTTGTGGCTTCGCCCGTGGTCTTCGAGAGTTCATATAGAGTATAGTTGCCGCTCTTTGAGAGGTTCTGATAGAGGCGTCCGGTTACGGGATCGACGATACCCACCATGATGTCGTCGCTGTGAATGCCAGTGGCTCCAATCTGCTTTGTCTCGCCGGTAGCGAGGTTGATGTTGTAGAGCATGCCGTCATAGTCAGTGGCATAAGTCACGCCGTAAGCGTCTGTCACCACCATATTATATAATGAAGGAAGTGTGCGTACGAGTGTCTGGTCGCCGGTCTGCTGGTCTACGACATACACCCCACAACCGTTCATGGTGTTCTTCAGACCATAGAGCGTAGATGTCTGTGGGTCATAATTAAGGAAATGTGGAAAATAATAACTTGGTGCCAGTTCCACTGCATTATCCAAAGCCCAAGTGTCGCCGTCGAGTTTGTAGCTTACAAAGCGCAGCTTCCAAACCTCATTATAGTTGTTGATGCGCGGCTGATAGAAGAACAACTTGCCGTTGCCGTATGCCGCCACCACTCTTTCGGTGATGTAGCCGATCTCGTTGTCGGAGAACACCTCTGTCAGGGACAGCGGGTCAGAGTCGGCTGTGAACTTACTGATGCCTACAGTCGGGGCAGCAGTAACAGCATAAAAAGAGGGAGCTTGCGCTTCCGCTTTTTGAGGATTGGCCGCCGACCGGGCGGCACTTGTGGTTAGGGGATGTAACAATCCGAGAACCATCGCTGTGATAAAAAGCAAAAATCTCTTCATAAGCTACGTGATTTTGATTATTTTTAATAAATATCGGTGGCAAATTTAGCGAAATTAAACCTAAATAACAAACAAATTGCTAAATATATTTTCCGTGTGCGTATGTAAAATATAATCCGATATACTGTTACGGCAAACAATTCAAAATCGTCATAACTCCCAACCCTAAACTCACAAATTTCAATCCCCAAGAACAACTCTCAACCCTCAACTCCTAACCCTCAACTCTCAAATCGCCTGCTGCTCCTTCAGCTCCAGATACTTGTTGAGCACGTTGATGGAGAGTTGTTCTGGCGTGGTGAGCAGGCTTATGATGCCGCGTTGTCTTAGTTTGGAGACGATGAGGCGCTGTTCGTTCACCATCTTCTCCGTTATGACATGCTGATAATACTGCTCCGTGGTCTTGGGCTTGCGGCGCAGGAAGTCGGTCTTCTCATTGTCCACGAAGAAGACAAGGAGGAGGCGGTGGCGCATATTCAGCTGAAGGAGGTAAGGCAGCTGTCTCTCCATAGCCTGAAGAGACGTGAGGTTGGTATATACCACGAGCAGCGAACGCTTGGAGAGGCGCTGGCTGACTACGGACAGCATGTCGCTGAAGTCGCTCTCGCCGAAACGTGTCTCTTGAGAATAGAGCGCGTCGAGCACCCTTTCCATCTGACCGTGACGGCGTGACGGAGCGATGAAGGTGTCGGTATGGTCGGAGAAGCATATCAGACCAGCCTTGTCTGCCTTGCGTATGGCTACGTAGGCGAGCATCAGCGAGGCGTTGATGGCATAGTCGAGGAGCGTCATGCCGTTGAAAGACTGCTGCATGGATCTTCCCTTGTCGACGACTGACACTATCTGCTGCGAACGCTCGTCCTCGTAGACGTTGACCATGAGCTGATGGCGGCGTGCTGAGGCTTTCCAGTTGAGCGACCGGTAGCTGTCGCCCTCCACGTATTCCTTTATATGCTCAAACTCCGTGTTGTTGCCGGCGCGACGTATGTGCTTTATGCCCATTTCCGTAAGGCGGTTGTTTATGGCGAGAACCTCATACTTATGGAGCATGAGATAAGAAGGATAGACCTTCGTGTCCGTGGGCTTGCCGCACGTGAAGCGGCGCTCCACAAGGCAGAGCGGCGACGAGGCGAACACGCGGATGTGTCCGAAACCGTAAACGCCGCGTCGGGTGGGGCGGAGGCTGTAGACTACGGTCTTGGCTTCGCGGGCTGCAAGGCGCAGACGGAAGCTGATGTCGCGGCGCTGGAATACGAACGGTATCTCGTCGATGATGTTAAGCCGTAAGCCGAACGGACAATTGCTCTCCACGCGCAGCCTTATCTGATTGTCGTCGCCGTTGGAGAGGCGGTCGGCTATCTGACGGTAGGCTGAGATGTGTCGGCGATAATAGAGCAGTACGATGTCTGCCGCCGTGGCTATGAAGAGCAGCCACATGAGCATTCTGCCCACCGCATAGAGCGGCGGGAAATAATTGCCTGAGGCAAGCAGGATGATTGTTGCCACGGCAATGGCATAAAATCGGTTGGTCAGAAACATTCCTTATACGTTTTCTTTATTTCGGCACCTCCACCTTATCTATAAGCTTATGTGCCACGGCTATGGGCGTGAAGCCCTCCATCTCGCTCTCTGCTGTAAGCTGCAGGCGGTGCTGCATGATGTAAGGTGCCACGGTCTTGATGTCGTCGGGCACCACGAAGTCGCGACCTCCGATGAGAGCGTACGCCTTGGCGCAATTGAGCATTGCCACCGAAGCACGCGGCGAACAGCCCACGTACACGGCTGCCGACTCGCGGCTTTCGCCCACTATCTGCGCTATGTAACGCAGCAGCGAGGGGTCGATCACCACGCTGTCCATCATCTTTCTCAACTCTGTAAGCTCTTCCTTCGTGATGATAGGCTCCACGTCCTCCAGTCGTGCGAAGGACGTATGCTCGTTGTGTCGGCGCAATATCTCCACCTCGTCGTCCAAGGAAGGATAGCCCATTGTTATCTTCATCAGGAAACGGTCGAGCTGTGCTTCAGGCAGACGGTAAGTGCCTTCCTGCTCTATCGGGTTCTGGGTGGCGATGATGGTGTATACGTCGCCCATCTTGTATGACGTGCCGTCTATGGTGGCCTGTCGTTCCTCCATCACCTCGAAGAGCGCCGCCTGCGTCTTGGCCGGTGCGCGGTTTATCTCGTCGGCGAGGATTATGTCGGCAAAGGCAGGACCGGGATGGAAGCTGAACTCCTGCGTCTTCATATTAAACACCGACGTACCGAGAACGTCACTCGGCATAAGGTCTGGCGTAAACTGTATGCGTGAGAAGCGAGCGTCGATGAGGCGCGACATCAGACGGGCAAGGAGCGTCTTCGCCACTCCCGGCACGCCCTCCAGCAGTACGTGTCCGTCAGCTATTATACACGTGAGAAGCATGTCCACGGCTTCTGTCTGTCCGACAACGACGTCGGCTATGCGTTTTCTTACCTCGCCGATTTTGGCGGCAAAGGCAGTAAGGTCAGTTCTTGTTTCCATTGTCTTTTTAGTTGTTTCTGAATGTTTTTCAAATCCTTTCCGTCAGGTCATTGATGGTGTCAATGGCCCACTTCATTTCCTTGTCGTCAATGTTGCCCTCCGTACAGTAGTCCATTCGGAGTCTTTTGAGTATGTCCTCCACCTCCTTCTCTTTCATTCCCGTCCTACGGGCTACGGTCAATACGGTGTCGTCGCTAAGCACACTCTCGAGGATGTCCACAGCCATCGTTGAGCGGATGCGCTCAGCGAAGAAGCGTGTCTTCTTGCGTACAAGGTCGGCGTTGTCGGCACGCTGATAGTAGAGGGTGCCTATAAGCTGCGCAAACTCCAGCGAATGATTCTTTGGCGGCGTCATTACGGGTATGACGCGTTGGCGGCGACGAGCCTTGAAGATGAAGAAGAGGAGGAGCGTGAAAGCCGTCAGATACCATGCCTCGCGCAACGGTTTCCGGCTCAACACGTACCTCATGGGCGACATCTTGGCGTCGTAACCGTCATAGTCAGGCGAATAGCTTGTGGTGCGGATGACGGGTCGGTCGCTTATCTGCGTCATCAGTCGCATCGTCAGCGGCGACGACTCCTTTGCCAATACGCCGTAATTGGTAAAGAGATATGGCATGGTTACGATGGTGAGCCTTCCTTTCCCCACTTTCCTTGTGACGGCAAGCTTCAGACATACGTCCGCGCTGTCTTTCTCCGTAAGGCGGAATCCGTCATAGCAGTCGACTGCTGTCACCTCTTTCATGTCCTTGTTTTCCTCAAGCAGTCTCTTCTTTATAGAGTCCAGCGTTGCAGGGAAGTACGGACTGTTGTCGTAGCGTAGATTTGTTCGGATGGTTCTCTGGGCAAGTACGTCGTAACTTACTTTGTCCTTACGGCTGTCGTCCGTGATAACCGTTCCTGACATCATGTCTGTATACATACGATAATCTCCTTGCGGGTAAAGGCTGTCCGCATCCCAACTCACCGTGGCGTAAGCGTTCTCTTCCTTGTTTCGCAGTCTCATCTTCAGGCGGCGTATGTTGAGGTACGTGAAGTTATAGGCGTAAAGTCCGTAGTCGTAGGCGAGGATGGAGTCTGAGTAACAGCCGTCTTGCGTGTCGCAATACGCCATCATCACATGACAGCCGCCTTTCAGCAGCTTTCTCAGTGCACGGATGTCCATCTCGTTGAAAGAGATATATTCTGTTGCGATGAGAATATTCTTATGTCTGTCGGCTGTGTCGGCAGCTATCTGGCTTAGTGTCTTTCGCTTTGCCTCGTAGCCACGTGGCATTGTCTGCGCCATTACGCTGTCAAAGACATAGCATCCGAGAGGTTGGCGGTCGTTCGGATGGAAGGTGGCTCTCCATGTGAAGTTGCGAGGCATGCGCTGCCCTAAGACGAAGCAGACGATTATCATCACCGCTATACCTATTATATATAAGCGCGAACTCTTCATGCCTTGCCTCCTTTCTCGTCAGCCGACGTCGTAGTGGCTTCGTCTTTCTCTGTCGTAGCTTCGTCTTTCTCAGCCTTGGCTTTGGCTGCGATGTCCGCCTCTATGGCACGGTTGTCCTCCGTCATCTCGTCCGCCATCTCCTCAGTTGCCTCAAAGCCTCCGTATCTTATGCGTACGAACACCATTGTGGCGTGTCGCAGATGATGGTCTTCATATTCTGCTACATACTGCAACGGAGTCTTCGACGGAATCCAATGGATGAGGTCGGCGTCGCTCAGCGCACGCAGCGTCTTGAGGTAAGTCAGACGCACCACCTCACGATAGTCCTTTCGTGATCGTGCTTCGGCGATGGCTTCGTCAAAGCGTATGCCGTAGATGGTGTCTTCCTCGACGGTATAGTCTGTGTCCTGCTTTTCCTTGCGGCGCAGACGCAGCAGTTCGGGGTGGCGATAGAAGGTGACGCCGATGATGGTGGCGATGGCAAAGAAGCCGAGCACGTAAATCACAGCCTTGCCCATTCCGCCCACATACAGACCGCCGAACAGTTCCTGCAAGAGCGTATCTATCTGGCTCGCCAACCAATCCATCAGCGAGAAGTCAGAACCCTTAAACTCCGAGTCGTAGCCGTATTTGGGTTGGGTGCGCCATTGTGCCAGGCGGAGTGAGTCAACTATGAGTGTGTCGGTCATTGTTTAAAAATTGTCTTCGTTGGTGGCGTCTTTATCGAAGTCGTCGAAGTCTTTATCTTCGTGGTCAAAGTTGTCGATGTCGAGAGCGCTGCATGCATGTCCGTACTGATAAGCTATGGCAATGAGCAATGCAGAATAGCCTACATAACAGACGTAAATATAGAGAAGGGCTGACAGATAAGAGATGAGGCTGAACCATGTGGAGTTTACGAAAGAAAACCCGTCTGAGTTTTCTATCACCAAAAAAGCCTTTGCCATAGCCGTCAGCATATAAGGAACGGAGAGAAAACCGCAAATGACGTTTGTGATTAAGCTGACGACGAAAGTTATGGCAACGATGCCGCCCCATGTCTTGAATCCGTAGACAAAGGCTTTACGTATTCCTGCCCAGAAACCGATTGGCTCAAACGAATAGACGGGAATCAGCATCATGGCAGGCGGAATCAAGGCGACGAACCATGCGAAGAGTATCATGAATACTCCGATGTTGGCAGCCTGAAGCACAGCTATGATTGCTACCACCAGTAATATGTTTACGACGAAGAACAGCATGAATGCCAGGACGCTCTTCCATGCCGCTCCCATCTGTCGTCTTGCGTAAGGCAGAAATTCCTTGAACGTCATTTTCGTGAGGTCCTCATTTACGGGCGTGCCGTCCTCGTTGGTGGCATGATAGAGCTTCATTAATGCATAGACGATGCTGATCAGGAACAGCGAGGCTATCATACCCAATATCATCGTTGCGCCGTAATTGAGTCCGAATCCGGCGAGTATGCCCATCGTGTCGTCGCTGTCGGAAGCGAGTTCACCGTACATCATGGATGTCAGGTTGTTGAGGCTAAGCGCCTGTATTGCGCAGACGGGCAGAATGGCGATGGTGAGCATCTTCAGCAGCGGACGCCAGTTGGCTGTGATGAAGTCGGTGGTGTCGCTGAACTTGTCGCTGAACTTTCTGCGACGGAAGAACGGAGAAATCTGGTGTTTGATGAATCCCATGGTCTTTATGTTTTTTATTGTTTGTTACTATATAGATAATGTGGCAGCACAATGTAATATCCCACTACGAAAGCGAGCGAGAGGGCTATGATGCCGAGCCTGATGCTGAGCGCCATTTCGGTGTGGCGCGTGATGTAGCCTTCGATGAATCCTGCCACAATGAAGACGGGCACCGTGCCCACCACAATCTTCAGTCCGCGCTTTGCTCCGCGGCGGAAGGCGTAGAGGCGCTTGTATGTGCCGGGGAACAGCCAGCCGTTGCCAATGGCAAGTCCGGCGGCGCCAGCCACGATGATGGCTGAAATCTCGAGTGTGCCGTGCTGAAAGACAGCCACGAGCGACTCGCCCAACAGTCCGTGCTGCGCAAAGAACGCCTCGAAGCATCCTAACATTATGCCGTTATAGAAGAGCATTATGGCTGACATGACGCTCGTCAGCAGTCCGAAGGCGAAGATGCGGAACGCCACTCCGATGTTGTTGATGGTGATGCCCATGAACATAGAGCTCTCCGAACCGCCGTCATATACTGCCATCGGCGTGCCGTTGCTGATGTTGTCAAGCGTGCTTTCCACATACCAGTCACCGAGGATGATGCGGCAGAAGTCGGGCTCGGCAGCCTGCGACGCTATGCCGACGAGCACGCTGACGATGAAGATTATGAACGAGGCGAGCAACAGGCGCCGCTCCTCAAACATCGTCTTCGGCACCTCGCGCGTCCAGAACGTCAGCATGCGCGACCGCTTCTCTCGCTTGTTCCTATAGATGGCGTTGTGTAGGACAGCCGCCAGATTATTCAGGTAGAGCGTGATGCGTGCCGAGGGGAAGTGAGTGTAGGCGAAGGCGAGGTCAGAGGTTATTTCGGTGTAAGCGTCGGCGATGTCGTCGGGCGTTTCCTCCGACAGGTCCTGCGCCATTATCTCCACATGTTCCCACTTTTCTATGTTTTTCTGAATGAAGGTCAGTTCGTTCATTGCAATGTGATGATAATTTGTGGTTAATGAGTGGACAAATTTAAATAAAAATATTAAATTTGCAAACAAAAAGTAAAGAAAAATGTCAGATATAACTACTGGAAACTTTGTTTGCATAGAACAGACACCAGCCACCATCGGCGATCGCATCTTCGCACGCATCATCGACGCCGTTGTTTTGGTGGCTTACACTTACTTTGCCTTCTTCTTCATGGACAAATCAGGCATTGGTGACGACACGTTCTTAGAGGTGCTTTGCGTAATCATCCTCTTGATGCCCATCTTCACCTACACGTTTCTCTCCGAACTGCTGTTTGACGGTCAGACGTTAGGCAAGTATGTGATGAAGACGCGCGTGGTGATGGCTGACGGATCGTCGCCTACGTCAGGTGCCCTGCTGTTACGTTTTGTCTGCGAAATCGTCGACATATACATGGGCTGTATGGGTCTTGTGGTGATAATGTGTACGAAGCGCCGTCAGCGTCTCGGCGACCTTGCCGCCGGTACGATGGTTATTCGGCAGGAGGATATGTCGCGCATGCGCATCTCTCTCAGCGAGTTCGACTATGCCCGCCGCGACTTCCGTCCCACCTACGCCACAGCCACAAAGCTGAAGCCGCGTCAGGCAGACATCATCCGCCGTGCCGTAGCTCCCGACTCGAAGATTAGTGACAAGCGTCTTGACGTGCTTGCCGCAAAGGTCTGCCGGGTGCTCGCTCTGCCGAAGGACAGCCAGCCCGCCGACAGCGCAGACTTCCTCCGCACCGTCCTTAACGACTATATGTATCTGAAGGGGAGTGCTGGCGTGAAGGAAGTCTGAGATTCATTCTACAACAGCTGCATTACGAAAAACAATGTAGATACGGCAATGACAACCACGACAAGCATAATCAATAGTGACCATTTGCCGATGAAGTCGTTCTTGCTGTTCAGTATTTCTTCTATTTCAGCTGTATGTCTTATTTGTTCGCTTTTATTGTCTTTCATTGGTATGTCCTGCTTTGTAGGATTCATAAAACTATGACATTTATATTTGGTTACAGATAAGGTTGTAATATTCTCCTTTTCGCTTTATTAGGGATTCGTGTGTTCCCTGCTCAGCTATTCTTCCTTCGTTAATGACAATTATGTTGTCGGCATTGCGTATTGTGCTGAGTCTGTGCGCGGCAATGACAACCGTTCGTCCCTTGTAGAAACGCTGTAGGTTTTCCATTATTTCCCTCTCGTTTTTCGAATCGAGAGCATTTGTTGCTTCGTCCAGAACCAGAATTTGAGGTGACTTGTAGATAGCCCTTGCTATCAGCAACCGTTGTTTCTGTCCTTGACTAAGTCCGTTGCCGTCCATACCCACCTTGGTGTTGTATCTCATAGGCAGCTTTCTTATGAAGCTGTCTATCATTGCAGCTTTGGCTGCCTTCTCTATTTTTTCCTTGTCAATCTCTTCATCGCCAAGAGCTATGTTGTGTGCAATGTCGGTGGAGAATATGTATCCGTCTTGCAGTACGCTTCCCGTCAGCGCCCTCCATTCCTTCCTCCTTATTTTTTCCAATGGCACATTATCTATATATATGTTTCCCTTGTTAGGCTTGTAGAAGCCAAGTATCATCTTCAGCAGGGTGGTCTTTCCGCATCCGCTTGCTCCGACAATGGCTGTGACTTTATTCATCGGAATTTCTATGTCTATGCCCTGAAGGACATACTTACGGTCTGTTCCGTTATAATTGAACCATACATCCTCAAAGCGTATATTATGGTTGTCCGGCATTTTCTGCATGCTGCTTTCGTCGGCTTGTTTTTCGTCCTTGCTGTGGTGCAGCTCGCTGAGCCTGTCAATGCTGATACGGGCGTATTGCAGCGAACACAAGAAGTCTACAAAGCTGTTCACAGGAGATGACAGCTGACCTATAATGTACGCCACAGCCATCATATTGCCTATAGTGAAACTGCTGTCCACCACCTTGCATGCGGCAATGTAAGTGATAAATATGGATGTAGACTGACTGAAGAGCACGGCTCCGAACTGTTGGATTTGGGTGATGGCAAGTGTTTTCGATTTGGTATTGAAAATCTTTGCCTGCAATTTCTCCCATTCCCATAGCTTCTGCTGTTCACAGCCAAAGAGCTTGATGTCGCGTATTCCGCTGATTATCTGCAACACCACGTCCTGCTCGTCAGCAAGTTGGTTGAATCGCTTCAGGTCTAAGTCGCGCCTTTTGTTCATCAGGCATTGTGTCCAGGCAATGTATATCGAATTGCCTATAATGAAGACAAGCAGTAGTTTTGTGTCGTAATAAGCCAGAATGGCAGCGAAAACGATAAAGTTTACTATTGAAAACATCACTTCCACCGACGACCCCGTGAGAAACTCCTCTATTCTGTCGTTGTCACGCATGCGCTGTGTCAGGTCGCCCACCAGCTTCGAGTCGAAGAAATGGAGCGGCATACGCATCATCTTGACAAGGAAGTCAGCCACCAGCGAAATGTTAATGCGCGTATTCATATATAGCGTTATCCAGTTTCTCGTCATGCCTACCACAACCACTGACAATAATATCACCAACTGTGCTATCAGAATAAGCGTCACGATGTTCACGTTCCGTTTCCCTATACCGTTGTCCACCATTGCCTGTGTAAGAAACGGAGCGGCTAATTGCAGACCGCTTACGATGCCCATCGCAATCAGTATCTTCATTATTTCGAGACGGTGAGACGCGAAATAACCAAACAGAAATCCCATACTCTTGTATGAAGACTTCTGTTCTGGTGTTTTCTCGTAAAATTCGTCTGTCGGTTGCAGCAGCAAGGCGAAGCCCTGATTCTTCGTATCGCCATTACAGTCTCCCCAACAGTTTGCGAGTTCAGCCTGGCTGTATGTTAGTCTTTTGCTTGCCGGGTCGGCTATATGGAATAACAGCTGTCCGTGCTTGCGCTTAATGCCATAACATACCACAAAGTGATGTTGGCCCCAATGCAGGATGGAAGGAGTCTGCACACATTCAGCGAGTTTCTCTGCCGTAAGCTTCACCCCCATTGTCTTAAAGCCTATTTTTTCAGCTGCCTCGCTGATGTCGAGCATTGATACGCCGTTGCGGGTGGAATGACAAAGGCGTGCAAGTTCCTCTTCGCCATACCGCTTGCCGTAATGGCGGGCTATCATGCGTAAACAGGCAACGCCACAATTACAGGCATCGTACTGTCTATACAAATGAAACATACTGCTTTTCTTACATTGTTCTGTTTATTACCTCTTGATCGTTACGTGAACCTTTCACTTTCAGATTCTGATTGAACAGGCTGTATGAGAGCGACAGGCTTATTCCGCGCATGTCATTGCTGCCGTATGTGCCCTCGCGTGTGTTCATATAGCGATAGTCCACGTTGTTATAGTTGGCTTTGTGCAGGATGTCCATAAACGTCAATGATATGGAAAGACAGTCATCGAGGAGATTTGCCTGCAATCCTGCCATCCAGTTGTTGGCGGCTTTCTGTACGAGGTTCAGTCGTTCGTTATAGCTTTGAAAGCTGAAGTTTGTGAATGCCGTGAAATGTGAACTGATGAAATAGCTCAGATTGGCGTTGCCTGAGCAGCTTACTTTGCTTGCCTTGCACTTCTGTCCGAGATATTCATAGCTGAATCGTGGAATTTGCATGCTTGCCGTTCCGCTGAAAAACAGCTTGCCGAATGATTTTCTGTATGAAGCGAATATCTGATATGAGTCAGAATTGTTCATGTTCAGAGGCGTCTCGCATACGATGTCCGTGTTCTGGTCCGGGTTGTATGTCACGTTGCTTATCTCGTTGGTGGTGTGACTATATATGAAACCGAGTGTCAGGCTCTTCCATGTTGTGTAAAACGAATAGGTGTCCGTATAGCCAGGTAACAGCTGTGTGTTGCCACTTGTGTATGACAGTGAATCCTTGTATACGGAGAATGGCACCAGTCCCATATATCCTTGGCGTTGTATGCTGCGGTTATAATGAGCTTGGAAACGCAGACCTTGCTTTGGTGTCCATACTACCGATGCTGAAGGCAGAAAGTCTGATGTGTGTCGAGCGGCTTTATAGCTGTTGCTTTTCGTGTCAATGTTTATTTTGGTGTCAGAATATTCATAGCGTCCGCCGATGCTTGCCCATACGTTCTTCCATGATCGTTGTAAGGTCAGGTATGCGGCAGAAACATTGTCGTCCAGAACCTGATGGTTGGATTGTTGGTCGTTTGTCGCCATCTTGTAGGATGTGGCGTAGTGGAGAGAATGGTGTGTGTTATAGTATCTTCCTCCAGTCTCCGCACCTATTTTGTATGGCAAAGCGAAATTATACGCCAGGTTTACGGTAGCAAGATTGTATTTGCCATCGTTATTGGTAAGTGAGTGGTTGTTGTATAGTGTCTGCCTGTTTGTCTCGTCGCTTGTGTATTTTGTGTCATTGTCAATGATGGAATAGTCGGCGGATAAAAACAGGTACGAGTTTTTTCCAGTCTTTCCGGTATAAGACATAGAGAAGGTGTTCTGGTTGGAGAGGTTGTCTTCCTTCCTTATCACATCCGTTAATGTGGTCTTGGTCCTGTCTTTATATGTCAGTGTCTCGGTGTCGTTTGTGTGTTCCTTTTCGTGGGCATAGTTGTATACCAGACTGAGCCTATGGTTGGGGCTGAAGTTTATGTCGTTGGCAAATGTCACCGTATGAGAGAACGACCTCATATAGTTGTTATTGCTCTCGTCCGAGCGGAAAGTGTAGTCGGGATGAGCGATTTCTGTAAAATAAGTTTCCTTGTTCAGGTTGCCGTATGTCCCATAGTCGTATGTCAGGCTGGATGTCCATACTCCTTTGTTAGCCTTGAATTCGAACGAGGGATTGTCCGACACCTTGCGCTTGAAGGTTGCCGTATTGTATAAGTCGAGCGAAATGCGGTCTGTAAGAGGACGGATGGTGATGATATTGATGACGGCATTCGTGCCGGCGGGATATTTTCCTCCCGGCTCACGCTCTATCTCTATACGGTCGATGTTGCTGCTTTTTATGGTCTTGAAAATATCCTGTGATGTCACCTCGCGTCCGTCCACATAATATTTAGGCGCACCTTTTCCCACCACCTCATACATGTTCTGTCCCACAGTAGAGATGCCCGGTGTGGCAACGAGCATGTTGCCGAGGTTGCCCAGCTTGCCAAGGTAAGAGCCTTTCACATGCACGATGTCCTTGCTGCCTTCCGTTTTTATGATAGGGCGGCGGGCAGTAACATGCACCGTGTCAAGTTTCAAGTCATAATTAACTGAATCTTTGTCTGTTTGGGCATTTGCCATTATCGGCATTATGGAAAAGATACTGGCGAAAAGCAGAGTGTGTTTTGCAATGATATTCATAAGCGAAAGTTATTTAAAAGTAGATACTTTATTCTTGTCCTTTTTCGATGAAGCGTCTGTATAGGTATGGCAACATTTCTGAAAGATATTTTTTGTGAGAAGAACAATAGGTCTTGTTGTTCCGGTCTTTGCATTGCATGATGTCCTGCGGGCATCCTCCGCCGCATACAGGCAGGACATTGCATTTACGGCATTCCTCATCGTCAAAGGGATCTCCCATAAACGCCATTCCTGATATCTTGGCGAAAGACATTTTTCCGCTACATACATTGCCGACACTATATGAGGGCACTCCAAGATGCTCAAGGCAGTGATATATGTTTCCCTCCGGGTCTATAGCCGGTTGGTTGGTCTTTCGGTACATACAGGGCAGGCTGAGACTCGGCAGTTTGCCCATAAGTGCCGGATAGCTGTGCTCCTCAATGGCTTTTTTCTCTTTTTGGTAGAGTTGTTCGTCTGTGAGGCATGTGCCTGTGCAGTCAAAGCCTGTACGATTCTGTATGTTATTGCAACCTATAACAATTCTTCCCTCCTTCATCGCTTCAGGGAAGCGTTGCTCAATGAACGCATGGACATCCTCGTAGGCATGGGGATTATTGTTGTCCACACCCACTTGTATGACAATCTTTAATGATGTCATTCTGAGCAAGTTGGCTATGTTGCTGATAATGTCGTCAAAAGAAGGTCTGCCACCTTTATAGTATCTTTTGCTGTTATGGCTTTCAGCCGTGCCGTCCAGCGTTATTTGCAGGTGATTAATGTTGAGTTTGTGTAAATTCCTTATTTTTTCCTCGTCAAGCAGACTGCCGTTCGTTACCATGCTTGACCAGAACTCTACATGGGCTTCGTTAAGCTTGTCGCATATTTCGCAAATTACGTCAAAAGCCAACAAAGGCTCACCGCCGAACCAGTTGATGAGAATGGTCTTCTTTTTGCTTTGTTCGATAATGTATTTTCCTACAGCAACAATCACCTCTTCTGTCATTTTGGGCATTGTCTTATGAGAACCTTCAAAGCAGTAAGGACATCCGAAGTTGCACATCATTGTTGGGGCGATGGTAACGGCAAGGGTGCGGTTGTCAAACAATCTATTATAATAGATGTAACGGTACTTGTCTAATTCTGCTTTGTTGTCCGTCACCATAATGCCTTGGCGTACCAACATATCCAGCAAGTCCTTGTCTTGACAAGAAGACAAGGACTCCCATGTTTGTGTGTCAATCTTAATAAAAGCCGATGTAAGTGTATTGAACACCCATGTTTCGTTGCCTTTACACTTTATGACATTAAATTGAGATTGTTGCATATCAATATTCAATTTATTTTGTTTTGGGGTTTATGTCTGCTTGACCACCCGTTGACGAACCTATTGTTCCTGTGCCAGAACCGTTTCCGTTTGTTCCTGGTAGTGGCTTTTCTGGATCGTATGTTGTTGTATAGCCACATCCGCAACTAATCTGATTTCCTGTGTAAGTAAATTTTTTATTACATTCAAAATCTCCTCCAACAATCTCGTCAAGTTGATCTTCTGACAGAATGCTTATGTTGTCATCAATGCCAGTTTTGATTAATTCAAAATTCTTGTTCATAGCTTTTCTTTTGATGGTTAATAATTTAGGTTACTACTCTTTCCACGTGAACTTTCTGCTACAGTTAAAATGACTGCCTTTTTCTGTGTAGCGTTTGTGGCATTCTACGTGGCCTTTAACATACTTCTTCTTGCAGTCTACGTCTCCTCCCGTGATTTCGTCCATTTCGTTTTCAGACAAAATGTCGATATCATCAGAAAAACCTTGTGATAAAACATTAATAGTTTTCTTCATATTGTGACTGTTTTACTATTATATTTTGCAAATATATGTATTTTATCAATATGAAGCAAGTTTTATCTATAAAAAAATGTTAAGAAGGGATGTTGGCTAAGTCTAATTGAGTGTAAGCTGCGATGTCGTAGAGTTTTCTTGTCTCCTCAGTATCAGGTCTAAAGCAAATATTGGAGCATGAAGCTGTCGTAGCAAGAGGGTGTCAAAGTTAAAGAAACGAGAACACGTACTCTACTGTGTGATCTTGTGTTTTGTTTGTTTTTCCTTTTGTTGGCACAGTGGTACTATGGCATCACTGTGCCAACAAAAGAATTGTGGAGAGATGTTTTTGTCATAGTCCTGCTTGATATTTTTCGGATATCGTTATGAATATAGGATTTATGAGGTTCCTCTGATATTTTTGGAATAACACAAACCCAAACTCTGGTATACGTTTTTTCCAAATAAGGCGGTTCTTCTAAAACATAGTTAATAAATAAATTACAAGTTTTAGACATGGTATTAAAAAACAGTTTTACCTCATATGTAAATATGTTATAATCCTGTCTGGCGGCAGTGATTATAATTGTATTTCTATTAAAATCCGTTTTGCTTATTTTTGTATATATAGAAGGAGCTTCGTTTTTGATTTGCTTAAATTTCTCCTCGCTATTTATAAAATATAATGAATCTGCAACAATGTTAATGTTGTCTGTATCGAAAAAATCTTCGTAGAAAACATTGGCTATTGCAATTTCTTCTACATAGTTCTCTTCTTCATTATTATTACAGGAATAGAATAAAAAACAACCTAATAATACTAAAGGTAATAACCTTCTCATTTTTTTTTTATTTAAAAAACAATATTAAATAAAAAGATATAGAGGTTGCCAGATAGCACTCACGGTTGTCTAACCATTTGTCTATGGAAATGTCCAACCTCTACATCAGTTCAAAAATATCCTATAAAGAATGCTTAGTACAAATTATTGTAAAAATTTTGCATAAATTCTAACGTCATTAACATTTGTAGGAATCCAACAATGTTCACCTGCAGAATACCCTTGAATTGTTGATTTTATGTCATAAACATATGTGTATAATTCCGTATAATTGGTGTCGCCTCTTTTTCCTTGCCATTTGGTCTGTGGGTTTTTGATATATGTACCGTTCCATCCTGATTTTTCGCCGATAAATCCTTTTACCTCGAAATTGTCATTCAAATCATAACTGACAGAGACTTCATAAACAGTTGAAATAGTCGCATAATTCATATTTGATCCGCAGTAATAACTTGGAACCAAATTCTCGCCCACTCCATGTTTGTATAATGTCTTTTTGTTGCCTAAATTCGTTATTTTGCCAACGACAGGTATGATTTCTCCCGACCTTGTATGTGGTATTTTATTCCCGTTCTCACTTTCTATTACCTCTATGGGAATGTTGATAGATTCTAAAGAATCTAAAGAAGATATTTCATCAAGATGTTTAGATAAATCAAAACAATATACGACATCATTGACGACTTTTTTATTATTGGCATTGTCGCAAACGTATTCTTCATCGTTTGAACATGATGTTGCAACAGCAATAAAAAGAATTAAAGAAATTAAGATGTTTGGTTTTTTCATAATTATATTTATTTGTTTTTGACAAATTTAAGTGTTTTTTTTTGATATTAGCAATAATGTTCTGTTAAAATAATTTAAGTATGGAATATTGTCAAGGCAAAAGTCATCTTGTCAAAAAAAGATTGCCTTGACGGCCGAGTAAACGCAGCTAAAAAAAAGGCTTAAGATTCACAAGCTGCAGGACAAACTTATGAGGCTATGGCGTTTCGCCATAGTCACGCACCAACGAACAGTTAATCAATAATAAGCTGATTGGCGTTTTGCTATGGTAGGCTGCGGGGCTACGGCGAGACGCCATAGCCTCCTAGGTTTGTCTTGGCTGCTTGTGAATACAGTCTTAATTCGTCTCACCGCTAAATTCATGTTTGGCGGTTAGTTTGCCTGACAATATTTGCATTTCTGATGCTCAATACTATGAGTTGAGCGCACAACAAAATCTTTGGTGCGAAATTCTTGAGTTTTGGGCGTGCAGTCATAGTGTATTGACGCACAGTTAATTATGTGATTAAGAGGGGAAGTGTGCAATGAATAAGGGAACCAAACAAGCGCAATAGCGCCACTTTTACACTCCAATAGTGGCACTTTTATCATGCAATAGCGCCACTTTTACACTCTAATAGTGGCACTATTGGAGTGTAAAAGCGGCGCTATTGTTAAGCATTGGTGCTGTTTGCACAGCATAACACCATAAAAACAGCGTTTTGATTCTCTATAATTGATTTTTATTTTGTAACAGCTTTTTACTCTTTGTACGATATTTGCATGATGAACACCAGGACGTGTTAGAAAATTTTTACTTTGATTTGACACATTCATCATACACCGCTAACCCTTTCACGGTCAGCAAATATTTCTGACGAGGATGTCTTGGAGAGTTAGGATAAAGCAAACGTACATATCCATCACTGACAGCAGGATTCAGATAAAGATTAAGGAAGTTTTTCCGTTCTTTAAGTCCAATTGCGGTCAACATTTCCTTTACCGACATTTCCTGGACCCCTATGACTTTTATCAGCTCCAATATATAAGGATTACTTGTATGCAGCTTGTCTTTTACTTGTGGGGTACTTGTGGGATGTTCGGTCTGAACTTGTGGGGTGCTTGTGGGTATGTTCAGTTTGGGCTGCACATTCCATTCGTCCGTTGCATGGATATGTAGATAGCGGTTACGCAAGTCCCATTTTTCGCCCAACAACAGATTTCGGAAGAAACGCTCCAAATATACAGAAGTGTAATCAATTCCTTTTATGGCATTCTTGTAATTTGCACGAACCAAGGCATTGCGGAAATACCACGAGTGTCGGGCAAAAAGGCTATTGTCCACCTTGAAACCTATAGAACGGAGGTAGAGAATTGTGAATACAGCCGTTGTGCGAGTATTACCTTCACAGAAAGCGTGAATCTGCCACAGACCAGAAACAAATTGGGTGATGTGTTCCACCATGGCGTCAGGTGATATTCCTTTATAGCTAAACTCCTTTTCATGACTGATATCATAGTCAATGGCTCTTCTCAAATCCTCCCAGTTCAGGTAGTTTACGGTATCACTGTCAAGCACCCATTCACGCTTTGTAATATCATAATCACGCAGTTTGCCAGCATGCTTAAACACACCGTCAAAAATCCTACGATGGACAGAGATATAACCTCCAGTGCTGAAATCCAATGTCTGAGACGAAAGTATCTTGGTGATGTTGGCAGAGACTTTATCCGCCTCTTGCTTTTCTTCGTCATCCGGCTCGCGCTGAGTTTTCGATTGATAATAGCTTTTTATCAGTTCACGTGCTTCATCAATATCAATTTCGCCCTCAATGTGCTTGCAAGCCGTAGCCTTCAGATAATCAGAAGTCTGCAACCCATCCACTGCCTGCAACCCTATTGCTGTCTGCCATATACAGGCTTTCTCCTTCTTGCTCGGCTCGCCTTGGCGGATGTATTCATCGAAGTCTATGTAGCCTTGTTTTGGAATATTGATGCGATTGATGCCTTTCTTTGCCATGCCCTTCGTTTATTTACTTTGTCTACAAAGATACATGAAATTATCTTATCCGTAAAATTTTTACGGCAAATATCCAATTGAAGGTCAAGAAAGATACGCACCGACTGATTGGTGTCGGCAATAGCGGGGCTTTTGGAAGGATATTTGGCGTTATGAAATAAAGAAGGTCGTTATTTGTTGTGGAATTGAAAAGAATTATATAAATTTGCACATCCATTGAAGACACGCCTTTGTGGACAATCCTTTTTGGATACTATGTAGAACTAATAAAGTTACAGCAACTATTATTCATTAAACAAATCATGGGAGAAAAAACATTGTCGACTCGTCGAAGCCTTTTTGACCGCTATAAAGACATATTCTTTATAGTTTTAGGCATTCTTTCCTATTCGGTCGGTTACACGGCTTTCATCCTTCCGGAGAGAGTGGTTATGGGTGGTGCGTCAGGTATAGCGGCGCTTATCTATTACGCGACGGAAATCCAGACATGGATTTCGCTTCTCATACTAAACTGCACCTTTCTTCTTATCGCCCTTAAGGCGCTGAACCTGCAGTTCGTTGTCCGTACGGTTACCGGTGTGGGCATCCTGCTCTTCTTCGTCGGCATCCTGCAGCCGTTCTTCGCAGCCAACCCGATTATCACGGCTGGCAAGGACACGTTCATGCACGTGCTGATCGGCGGTGCGATGTGTGGTGCCGGTCTCGGCTTGGTTTTCTCGCATAACGGATCGACGGGAGGTACGGACATCATCACCGTCCTGCTCAATAAGTACTTCAATATGAGCTTCGGACGCGCCATGCAGTTCGTTGACTGCACCATCATCTGCTCTTCTTACCTTCTCTTCAACAGCACGGAGAAGATAGTCTATGGTGTGGCGTTTACGCTTGTAGCCACCATCTGCTGCGACTACGTCATCAACGGTGCACGTCAGACCGTGCAGTTCCTCATCATCTCAAAGAAGTATCAGGAGATTGCCGACAGCATCAATACGGACGTGCGCCGCGGCGTAACGCTCGTGGAAGGCAAGGGATGGTATAGCAAAGCCGAAGTGGACATGCTCGTGGTGCTGACACGTAAGTACGAGTCGCAGGAGGTGTTGCGTGTAATCAAGGCCATCGACCCCAACGCTGTGGTTTCGCAGACGTTCTGCCACGGCGTATTCGGTGAGGGCTTCGAGCCTTTAAAGTAAATAATTTGTGAACAATACAGACAGTAAAATACTGCGCATAGCGGTACCGTCCATTATCTCTAATGTGACGGTACCGCTTCTTGGCATTGTGGACATGGCAATAGCCGGACACATGGGCGATGCCGTATATATAGCTGCCGTGGCAGTGGGCAGCATGATTTTCAACGTCATCTATTGGCTCTGCGGATTTCTTCGCATGGGCACGAGTGGTATGACGTCGCAGGCGCTCGGACGCCGCGACCTTAAAGGAGTGGCTATGATAATGGCACGCGGCATGTCCGTGGCACTTGCCATCGCCTCAGCCATCCTCGTTCTGCAGCTGCCCATAGGACGCCTTGCCATCTGGATGGTGGGGGCGGAGGACAGCGTCAGCCACATGGCATGGCGCTATTTCTGTATATGCGTGTGGGGAGCTCCCGCCATGCTGAGCCTCTACGCTCTGACGGGATGGTACGTAGGAATGCAGAACACGAGGCTGCCGATGATGATTTCCATAATGCAGAACATCGTGAACATCATCGCCAGCTTCACGTTTGTTTATGTGTTCGGAATGAAGGTGGAAGGTGTGGCTATGGGCACGGTGGTGGCGCAGTATGCCGGCATAATCGTGTCGGCATGGCTATGGACACGCACCTATGGCGCACGCCTTTTCCATAGGATATGCTGGAGGGAGATAATGGAGGCGGACGCGCTGAAGCGGTTCTTTGCCGTCAATCGCGACATATTCCTCCGCACGCTGTTTCTCGTAGCCGTAAACTTCTTCTTTCTCTCCGCAGGAGCCTCCTACGGAGCCGTCGTGCTTGCTGTCAACACGCTTCTTATGCAGCTCTTCACGCTGTTCTCTTACGTGATGGACGGCTTCGCTTATGCTGGCGAAGCGTTGTGCGGAAGGCTTTATGGAGCGGGCAATAAGGCTGAATTCAGTCGTACCATCGGCAGGCTTTTCCGATGGGGCATAGCCCTTTCCGCTGTCTATACTGCCGTGTACGCCTTCGGTGGCGAGGGCTTTCTGTCGTTGCTTACTGACGACGCAAAGGTGGTGGGCGCGTCATCGTCTTACCTGCTTTGGGCTGCCGCCATTCCCTTCTGCGGCATGGCAGCCTTCGTATGGGACGGCGTGTTCATCGGCGTTACGGCAACCCGCGGCATGCTGCTTTCCTCAGCCATAGCCGCCATCAGCTTCTTCCTCGTCTACGCTCTGCTGCACACGACGCTGCAAAACCACGCCCTATGGCTGGCTTTCTTAGTGTTCCTCGCAATGAGAGGGGTGGTGCAGAGTTTTATGTATAGAAAGTTGAGATTAGTTGAGAGTTGAGAATTGCGAGTTGAGAGTTATGATTAGTTGAGGATTGAGAGTTGAAAGTTGAGAGTTATGATATGCTTTTAAGATAGAAATAAGGAGCAATGCAAACTGTAGGAGCCGTGGGCATTCCTGCCCGCGGCATTGCAGCAAGAAACTCAGTAAGTTACTCCTACTGTTTGCCTTTTCTTCTAATTATATTAGTTTTGACACTCTCTCCTACGATTTGTCATATCAACTAATCATAACTCTTAACTAATCTCAACTCTCAACTCTCAACTCTCAACTTCGATAAGCCCGCGGGGCTTATCGAATGGCTTTCTCGAACTGACCGCTCGCCGCATAGCACAATCCTTCTATTTGCGTCGAGCCTTTTCTTGTAGTATACTTGAAAGTTGTGGACTTCTTTCCTCCGAACGAAGTCCATCTTAGCGTCATTTCCACCGTCTTGCCGTTGGTGTCGGGCAGGTCGTTGAGGCGGAACGCCACGATGCCGTCACCCCAATAGCCGCCCTTCACGCCCTGCGCGTCATGATAGAAGGTAAGGTCGTAGGGGTTGGTGTTGTCAGTAGGGGCGAGCCTTACGATGTGCGGCGTGTTGTTGGCAGCCCATTGAGTACGGAAATGAATGGTGAGATAGCCGTCCTCCACGACAGTCCATTCCCTAAGAATCTCCACGGGATCTTCTCCGTATGCGGCAGGCTGACCCGCTTCCACGTACGCACTCATCGGCTTGATGAGAATGCTGTCCATCCAGTTGACGTAGACATCGTAATGGCGGCGCTTGTCTGGCGGAGTCAGCATTCGGAAGCTGACGAAAGCCCTCACTTCCTTATCGTAAGGTGCCTTCTGGATGTTCACGGCGTTTATAGTGGTGGAGTCGTCCAGCTGCATCATAAATCTTGTGCCGCTATTGTCAGGCTTTACCGTCACCAAGGCGTTGGGACGATTGATGGGATAAACGGGGAAAGAGTCGTCTTCGTTGTCGCATGACAGCATGAAGAGGCTTGCGACGAACAACAGGACAGCCGTAATGGCGGCGTGCGTCCTGTGGGAGGATTGTATGTTACGGTGTAGTATGTTCATAAACTTAGGCTTAGGTTGTGCGTTGCTAAGTTACGAATTTTATGCGATACCACAATGTTTTGGCAGATAAATGTCGTTATAAATGATGATTTAGCAGATAAATGTCGTATCTTTGCATATATATAATGTAAGAAAATCGTTAAAAGCAAAGAATATGAAGAATGCACGAATACTTTCAATGATATTCGCCGTTGTGATGCCTCTGGCAGCAATGGCAGACTCATATACGTCGCTTTGGAAGAAATATGACGCCGCAAGGGCTAAAGATCATCCCAAGACTGTCCTTGAGGTGCTGGGCAAGATTTCCGAAAAGGCGAAGAGCGAACGCGCCTACGGACAGTTGCTGAAGGCGCAGGTGCTGTCGGCGCAGTATACCGTTGATGTCTCGAATGACTCGCTTGATACGGAGATTGATCGCATCAGGCAGTACGAACAGGCGGCTGTGGCAAGTGGCGACAAGGTTTTGGCAGCCATTTATCAGTCGGTTCTCGGCGAGGTGTATGCCGATAACGAGAGAGCCGTGGAGGATGCCGCGCGCCTCTCGAAGGAATATTACGCCAAGTCGATGACCTGTCCTGACGAGCTGGCAAAGGCTTACTGCACGGGCTACGACCCGTTCGTGAAGGACGGCGACGACTCGAAATACTTCTATGACGACATGCTCCACGTAATCGGAATGCGTGCCGAAGACTATCGTGGCATGCACGACTATTATGCTTCGCACGGCAAGCGCGAGGCAGCATGCCTTACTGCCCTGCAGATTGTTTGCGACAACCGTAAGGACGGCGACGAGGGCAGAGTGAAGAAGTCGAAGTTCATCATGTCGCTCGACTCGCTCGTGCATGAATATTCAGACCTCGTGGTTTGTGGCGAGGTGGCAATAGAGAGATATTCCTACATGGAGAGTGCGGAGGACGTGACGGAGGACGACAAGATGAACTACATCAACTATGCCCTCATGAAGTGGGGAGCATGGCCACGCATGAACATCCTGCGCAACGCACAGCGCCGCCTGACACTTCCTTCCTTCCATGCCTCGCTTGGAGGCGAGCTGGCGCTTCCCGACGTGCCGCGCAAGGTGGTGGTGATGGGAGTGAACAACGTGGGCGAACTGAAGCTGACGGTAAGCCGACTGGACATCGACGGCACCACAAAGCTCAATCCCAACGTGGACACCGACTATGCACGCCTGCGCCGCCATATCGTAACGGACGAACAGCCTTATACGGACGTACGCAGATACGTCGGACAGCCGGCTTACCGCACATTGCGCGACACGCTGGAGATAAGCGGACTGCGTTCGGGCATGTATCTTGTGGAGATGTCGACGGACAACGTCAGCATACCCGTGCAGAGAAGTCTGCTCCGCGTATGCAACGTCTATCCTGTGGTGCAGCCGTTGCCTGGCGACAAGACACGCTTCGTGGTGCTCAACGCCACGACAGGAACAGCCGTGGCGAACGCCAAGGTGGACGTGGTGATGTCGGTGGACAAGAACGGTAAGGACCATGAAGTGAAGACGCTTACGTGCGACGCCAACGGAGAGGCGGTCCTCGAATACGGACGCATCAATCCCGTGGCTTACCGCGTATATACAGATAAGGAATGCGCCTTCCCGCGTACGCCTATGGCAGGTCGCTTCTATTATTACAACAACAAGTCGGAGGTGACACGCACATCGCTCTATACCGACCGAAGCATATATCGCCCTGGACAGACCGTGCACGTGGCGGCTATGATGTATAAGTATGACAACCGCAACTATACGGGTGGCGTGCTTGACGGACAGAATCTTACCCTCACGCTCCGCGACGCCAACCATAAGGAAGTGGCAACACGTACGCTTACCACAGACGAATATGGTATGGCAGCAGCCGACTTCGTTCTGCCACAGGGCGGACTGAACGGCACGTACACGGTGCAGGCTGACAAAGGTGGCAGCTACGTGCGCTTCTCAGTGGAGGAATATAAGCGACCGACATTCAAGGTGGAAATGGGCAAGGCGGAGACACGCTATGCCGCTGACGACACGGTCAGCGTGAAGTGTTATGCCAAGACATTTGCCGGAGTGCCAGTACAGGGAGCAAAGGTGGCAGTAAGCGTAATCCGTCGTCCTGCCATGTTCTGGCGATTCGCAGCCAGTCAGGCTGACGCCGCAGAGAAGATAGTAAGCGACACCATCACGACCGATAACGAAGGAATGTTCACGGTAAGAGTGCCGATACGCGTGCCTTACACTTACGATGAACATCCGCGACGCTATTACACCTTCGACGTGACGGCGGACGTGACCGATGCCACAGGCGAGACACGCTACGGCGAGATGTCGTTGCCGTTCAGCGACCATCCTACGATTCTTACCTGCGACTTGCCAGCCAAGTCGCTCCGCGACAGCCTGCATACTGTAACCTTCGCTTATCGCAACAACGCCGGCGAGCCAATCAAGGGCAATGTGGTCTATACCGTTGACGGCGTGAAGTATGAGTGTGCCGCCAACGAGGCAGCAAAGCTTAGTCAGGCTGCGCTTACCTCAGGCAGTCACAGGCTGACAGCTGTCTGCGGAACAGATACGCTTACCACGTCCTACGTGGTGTTTACGCTCGACGACCGCAAGGTGCCGATGCCGACCCACGACTGGTTCTATCTCTCTTCGGAGCAGTTCCCCTCAGACGGTTCGTCCGTATACATACAGGTGGGTTCGTCCGACGACGTGCAGCACGTGGTTTACACCATCGTGTCCGGCAATAAGATTATAGAGCAGGGACAAGCCGACCTGCATAACGAGATGCGCACACGTGCCGTTACTTATAAGGAAGAGTGGGGCGACGGCGTGGCTATAGCAGTGGCGTGGGTGAAGAACGGCAAGGCGTATGTTCATACGGCTCGCATAGAACGTCCGCTTCCCGACACCAGGCTGAACCTTAAATGGACCACATTCCGCGACCGACTCACACCGGGACAGCGCGAGACATGGACGCTCAACGTAACACGTCCCGACGGAAAGCCGGCACACGCACAGTTGCTTGCCATGATGTACGACAAGTCGCTTGACGAGATACGCAATCATAACATCCATTTCTCACTTCCTACGTACGTGAACGTGCCTTGGATAACATGGAGAGGTGTGGCTAACAACGAACTCTTCGCATACGGCGAGATGCCGATGCGCTTCCTTCGCGAACCGAGTCTGGATTATAGCCGCTTCATCGGTTTCAGTATTAGTGCCGGATACGGTGAGGTATTGGCTTATGGTCGTCCTATGCTGATGTATTCAAAGAGTTCGAGGAATTATGAAACGACAATGGATGCCGCAGAACTGCTTTCTTCTGTCAAAGCCAATATGAAGATGGAAAGGGCAGAGGAGGAGTCGGTTACTGAATCGTCTGCAGCGAATGGCGCTATTGGCGATTCCGGTGCAGAGGAAGGCGGCAAGGCTTCGTCACAAGTACGTGAGAATCTCAACGAGACAGCCTTCTTCATGCCGGGACTCGTGACTGACGATAAGGGCAACGTATCGCTGCGCTTTACGCTGCCTGAAAGTGTGACGACGTGGCAGATGTACGGCTTGGCACACGACAAGGAGATGAACAACGGCATGATTTCGGCTACGGCTGTGGCAAGCAAGACCGTCATGATTCAGCCCAACGTGCCCCGCTTCGTACGCACTTCGGACAGCGGCGTCATCACGGCACGCGTATCTAACACGTCTGACAAGGAGGTTGGCGGAACGGCACGCATGGTGCTTCTCAATCCCGAGACTGGACGAGAGGTGCTGCGCCGCGACACCAAGTTCACGGTCAAGGCTGGCGAGACAACAGTGGCGAAGTTCGCTTTCGATATGACAAAGGTGGAGAACGACGGATTGCTCATCTGCCGTGTTACCGCCACAGGACACGGATATAGCGACGGTGAGCAGCATTATCTGCCGGTACTCTCAGATAAGGAGATGGTTACCAACGCTTTCGCATTCACGCAGAACGAGCCGGGCAAGATGGACATAGACCTCACAAAGCTGTTCCCTGCTGAGGCTAACGACAAGAAGCTGACCGTGGAATACACCAATTCGCCGGCTTGGCTGATGATACAGGCGCTGCCTTCGATGGCTACACCCAACGGCGACAACGCCATGTCGCTCGTAACGGCATATTACGCTAACTCAATAGGTCGTAACATAATGCTCTCCAACGATGCCATCCGTCAGACCGTGGCGTTATGGAACAAGGAGGACGCTTCTGAGGGCAGCTCCTTGCAGAGTGCGCTTCAGAAGAATGAGGAGCTGAAGCTGATGGTTCTGGAAGAGACTCCGTGGCTGATGGACGCAGACCGCGAGGCTGACCAGAAGCGTCAGTTGGCGTCGTTCTTCGACGAGTCGCAGATCAGCTATCGCCTTGCAAGCAATCTCTCGAAGCTGTCAAGACTGCAGCGTGAGGACGGATCGTTCGCATGGTGGAAGGGAATGGACGGTTCGCCATGCATGACAATGTCCGTGGTGGAGACGCTCGTACGTCTGAACAAGCTCATTGGTGAGCAGAAAGCCACAAGCAATATGGTGGAGGCAGGCTTTGCCTACATGGACAAGCGGATGGCTGAAGAGGTGAAGGACATCAAGAAGGCTGAGGCTAAAGGCGAGAAGGTGCGTCCAAGCGAACTGGCTGTACAGTATATGTATAGTGTTTCGATAGCTGACCGCAAGTTATCGGCTTCGGCAAAGCGCAACTTCGACTTCCTCGTCAACCGACTCTCTGAGAAGAATACGGAGTTCACCATATACGGCAAGGCTGTGTCGGCTTTGGTTCTGGCAAATAACGGATACGCTGACAAGGCGGCTGACTTGCTGGAAAGCATACGCCAGTATACTGTATATAAGGAAGAGATGGGACGCTATTTCGATACTCCGAAGGCGCTCTATTCATGGTTTGACTATCGCATTCCGTCGCAGGTGGCTGCCATTGAGGCTCTGCAGACATTGCAGCCGTCAGACCGTCAGACCATCAGCGAGATGCAACGCTGGCTGCTTCAGGAGAAGCGTACGCAGGCTTGGGACACTCCCATCAACTCTGTCAATGCCGTGTTCGCCTTCATGAACGGCAGTTCGTCGCAGTTGCTCTCAAATCAGGCACAGCCCACAACGTTCAAGTTTAACGGACAGAAGCTTGCTATGCCTAAGGCAACGGCTGGTCTTGGATATGTGAAAGTGGCTAAGACAGCCGACAATATGCGCAAGCTGGAGGTGGAAAAGACTTCTCCCGACACTTCTTGGGGTGCTGTCTACGCACAGTTTGTGCAGCCTACCACGGAGATTGCGTCAGCTGCTTCAGGCATGACAGTGGTGCGTGAGGTGCTGAAGGACGGCAAGAAGGTGTCGGCAGACGACATACATGTAAGTCTCGGCGACCGCATCACGGTTCGTTTTACCATCACGGCGGAGCGCGATTACGACTTCGTTCAGCTCACAGACAAGCGTGCAGCCTGCCTCGAACCGTTGCAGCAGACCTCAGGTTACGGATGGGGATATTACTGCCAGCCGAAGGATTATCAGACCAACTATTTCTTCAGCCGTCTGTCAAAGGGCAAGCACGTGGTGGAGACCACCTACTATGCGGACCGTACTGGTAAGTATCAGACTGGCACGTGCAGCGTGCAATGTGCCTATTCGCCTGAGTTTATGGCACGTACCAAGGCGTTTGTCGTGACTGTGGAATAAGTAAACGGAATACCAAAGGAATAAATACATATATATAAAGGAATATATACATATACATAAAAGCGATTTATGAAAAGATTATATATACCCGCCGTTCTCCTCGCAATGTCGTCGTTGGGGGTGAACGCACAGAAAATAGCAACAGCCAATAAGATTGTGGACTGCGGACAGGTGATGTTTCGTTCGCCCGTAACGGCTGAGTTTGAGATTACCAACAAGGGTGGACGTGCCACGCGCATTGTGGATGTACGTACAAGCTGCGGATGCACGGATGTGGAATATCCCACGGGTGACGTTCCTTCGGACGGAAAGTTCACGTTGCGTGTGAAGTATGATGCTAAGACAATGGGCCACTTCGACAAGTTCATCGACATCTATGCAGACAACAGCAACAAGCCGCTTGTGCTGCGAGTGCGCGGTAATGTGGTGCCGGAGATTGTAGACTTCGGTGGCAAGTACGACTTTATGCTTGGCAATATTCAGGCAGACTGCAACGACATCGAGTTTGATGACGTGAATCGTGGCGAGCGTCCTCAGAAGAAGATTCACATCCATAACACTACGAGCGAGACCGTGCAACCAGTCGTAATGCACCTGCCGGCTTACCTTCAGGCTGAGGTGTCGCCGTCAAAGATTGAACCGGGACACAGCGGAGTGGTGACTGTCACGCTCGATTCGCGCCAGCTTAAGGATATGGGACTGACACAGACCTCCGTATTCCTTGGTGGGTTCCCCGGCGACCGTGTGAGTCGTGAGAAGGAGATAAGCGTTTCTGCGGTATTGCTGCCCAAGTTTGACAATCTTACAACGAAGCAGCTCGCCAATGCGCCTAAGCTTTCACTCTCCACAACCGCTCTCGATCTTGGCGAATTCGGCACCAAGAAGAAGCTGAAGGGTGAGGTGATAATCCGCAATGACGGCAAGTCTGTGCTCAATATCCGTAACATCCAGATGTTCACAATGGGACTGGAGGTGTCGCTTAACAAGCAGAAACTGAAGCCGGGCGAGTCGGCTAAGCTCAAGATTACGGCAGACAAGCGCCAGATTAAGGCTGCACGTTCTAAACCACGTGTGCTGATGATCACCAACGATCCGAACAATGCCAAGGTTACAATAAAGGTTATCGCTAAATAAGACGTTCATAATGGACAGACAACTGACTATTGAGATAGACGAGGGTAGTGGCTTCTGCTTCGGAGTCACTACCGCAATACGTAAGGCGGAGGAGGAGCTTGCCAAGGGCACGCGCCTCTATTGCCTTGGCGACATCGTCCATAACGGCATGGAGGTGAAGCGCCTGCACGACCAAGGGCTTATCACCATCAACCATGACGACATGGAAGAACTGAAGGATGTGAAGGTGTTGCTCCGTGCGCATGGCGAGCCACCACAGACTTATGAGCTGGCTCGTCGTAACGGCATAGAAATAATAGACGCTACGTGCCCCGTTGTACTGGCTCTGCAGCGTAGGATAAAGCGTCAGTACGACGACAATCCTAATGCGCAGATAGTAATCTTCGGCAAGCGTGGACATGCAGAAGTGCTTGGTTTGGTGGGTCAGACGGACAGTCATGCCATCGTTGTGGAAAAGGTGGAGGACGCAGAACGACTCGATTTCTCGCGCGACATCTATCTTTATTCGCAGACAACGAAGTCGCTTGACGGCTTCCATCAAATCATTGACTACATCCAGCGTCACATGCATGAGGGCGCTATATTCAAGAGTTTCGACACCATCTGCCGTCAGGTGGCAAACCGTATGCCCAACATAGCCGCCTTCGCTTCCCGTCACGACCTCGTTCTCTTTGTCTCTGGACGCAAGTCGAGCAACGGTAAAGTGCTCTTCAAGGAATGCAGCAGCGTTAATCCTCGCAGCTATCAGATAGAGAGTCCCGAGGAAATAGACATGTCATGGTTTGCGCCAGACGTACGCACAGTAGGCATTTGCGGAGCCACCAGCACTCCGAAATGGCTGATGGAGCAATGTAGAGAGCGAATAGAGAAAGGCTGATCATAGCTTTTGATGATTGCTTTTATTTTGATATAAATACAAAAAAATCCCATAGTCCTTTATTGGAACTATGGGATTTTTATATTGAGTTAATTTGTTTTGCTTTAGAACTTCGCCATCTTTATGGCGTCAATGGCGCATTCGTCGCCCTTGTTGCCATACTTGCCGCCGCAACGGTCGAGAGCCTGCTGGCGGTCGTTGGTGGTGAGCAAGCCGTAGATGATAGGTATCTCACTTGTGGTGTTGAGACGAGCGATGCCGTAAGTAACACCCTGGCAGATATAGTCGAAGTGAGGAGTCTCACCGCGAATCACGCTACCGAGGATAATCACGGCGTCGTAACCACCGTGGAGAACCATCTGGTGTGCTCCGTAAATCAGCTCGAAGCTTCCGGGAACAGTCTTAACGTGGATGTTCTCAGGCAGAGCTCCGTGCTTCTCCAGTGTCTTAACGGCTCCGTCAAGCAAAGCTCCGGTTATCTCCGGATTCCATTCTGCCACAACAATGCCGAAGCACATGTTGCTTGCGTCAGGAATGCTACTGAAGTCGTATTCAGATAAGTTATGAAGTGCTGTTGCCATTTGCTGTTTTGTTTTTACTCAGAAACACGCTCGATGTACTTGTCAATCTCTGAGCTCTGCACTACTGTTGAGTTGACATACTTCTTCTTGATGTCCTGATAGAGCTTCAGGGCCTCGTCCTTCTTGTTCTGGCTTTCGAGCAGGATGCCTGCCTGAACGAGGAATGTGGGTGAGAGGCTGTTGTTAACGTCGTCAGCCTTGCTGTCTGCCATGTCAGCTGCCTTCTTGAGAGTGGCGATGGCCTTGTCCACGTTGCCAGTCTGAGCGTAAGCGTTGCCGAGAGCTGAAACAGCAGCAGGACTTACCATAGCGTCGCTCTTAGTAGAGAACTTCTCGAGGTATGTGAGAGCGTCGTTCCACTTGCCGAGGTTGGCATAGCTGAGACCTGCGTAGAGGTTAGCGAGGTTGGCAGCGTCTGTGCCGCTGTAGTCGCTTGCGATCTTCACGAAACCAGCGTAGCCTGCTCCGTCACCGTTAAGCGCCTTGTCGAACTGCTCCTGGTTGAAATAATCCTGACCCTTTGCGATGGCTGTGCTTGCCTTATCCTCGCGTGGAGCCTGGACGTAAGCCTTGTAAAGCAGGAGACCTGCGATAACGAGCACTACTGCTACGACAGCGATTAATATTTGCTTTTGATACTTTGAGAAGAATGCTTCACTGCTGTTGGAGCGCTCAACTTGGGTGTTAGCTCCAAAATCAATTTTGTTTGCCATTTATTTGTTTGTTTTTTTGTTTTCCTTAGGACTTATTGTGGCTTGTGACCTATAGACACAAACGCGTCGCAAAATTACTGATTTTATCTTGAATATTGAAATTTATTCTATCTTTTTTTCTTTTTTCAATAATAAATGGGGTAACTTTGCACGACTGATTATATTATATTGCACGACTGAATATATTATCAATGATACTCAAGAATATCTCCATACTCAATTTCAAGAACATACGTGAGGCGTCGCTTTCGTTCTCGCCGAAGCTCAATTGCTTCCTCGGACGCAATGGTGAGGGCAAGACCAACCTTCTTGACGCAGTATATTATCTGTCGTTCTGTCGCAGTTCTTCCAATCCTATCGACTCACAGGTCATCACGCACGACCAAGGTTTCTTTGTCCTTGACGGCAATTATGAGAACGAAGAAGGCGACCCTGTGAACGTGTATTGTGGCATGAAGCGTGGCACGAAGAAGCACTTCAAGCGCGACAAGAAGGAATATAAGCGACTGTCGCAGCACATCGGTTTGGTGCCGCTCATCCTTGTGTCGCCTTACGATCAGGACCTTATCTCCGGCGGAAGCGAGGAGAGGCGCAAGCTTATGGACGTGGTGATATCGCAGTATGACAATACTTACATTGATGCTTTGAACAGTTATAACAAAGCACTTCAACAACGTAACGCCCTTCTTAAGATGGAGGAAGAGCCTGACGTCATGCTCCTTGATATCTGGGAGAACGAGATGGCGGTTCACGGCGAGCGTATCTTCAAGGCAAGAACGGCTTTCGTGGAGAGGCTTATTCCTGTATTCCAGAATATATACAGCCATATCTCGGACGACCGCGAGACTGTCGGATTGAGCTATGTGTCGCATGCCCAGCGTGGACCTTTGCTTGACGTGATCCAGCGCGACCGCTTCAAGGACCGTGCTGTGGGCTATTCATTGCATGGCATCCACCGCGACGACCTTGAGATGACGCTTGGAGGTTACCAGATGAAGCGTGAGGGATCGCAGGGACAGAACAAGACGTTCGTGCTGGCATTGAAGCTGGCGCAGTTTGATTTTCTCAGACGAACGTCATCTCAGACCACTCCGCTCTTGCTCCTTGACGACATCTTCGACAAGCTGGACGCCAACCGTGTGGAGCGTATCGTAAAGCTGGTGTCGGGTGACGGTTTCGGTCAGATATTCATAACCGACACCAATCGCGACCATCTCGACCAGATTCTGCAAAACGTCAGTTACGACTACAAGCTGTTTGACGTAGAAGGAGGAGATATCAAGGAGAAAGAATAACGGTGGAAAGGGGAGTTTAGCAATACTCCCCCTTGAACCAAAGACGGTAAATCGGATCAACAAAATCGAAGCTGCCTTTTTGCAATTCTATGATGTCTTTATTTTGTAATGTCTTCTTATTCTTTACAATCGTGTTGGGATTGCCCAGATTGTAGTTGCGTTTGACGTCTTGTGATGAAAAGTGTTGTTCTCCATTTGCTATTGCCCTAAGCATTTCTATCTGCGTAGCGCTTAGGTTTTCCGTGTCGTTCTGAAACATTGGGGTGTTGATATTCAGCACCTGTTTCACACCGAGAGCAAACGTTTCTTCCGTAACTTCAGATTCTGTGAAGCTCCAGACAAAATAGCAGAGCTGCTGAAGATACCAAGAGTGGCAGGCTACAATGTCGCATATTTGTTCAGCATAATGATGCGATATGGCTTTGTCGGTTTTTTCAAACGACGATTGTATGAACGGTATCCAGTGCTCTTTTGATATCTTATCCATAAAGATTACCTGTCCAAAACGATAGAACGGACTATTGGAGTTGTTGAAGATATTGAGCATCATATTCCGCTTACTGCCGTAAAGACAGTAGGTTGACAATTTCTGCTGTTGCCATACAGAGCGCATCTTACCTTCCATCTCCTTGTATTCCGGCAAGTTTGCCAACTGCTGAAACTCGTCAATGCATACTATTATCTTTATGTTTTTTTCTTTGGCAAGCATCTCCGGCAAGTTTAGTATTGTCATTTTGTCTTCCTCTTGCGGGACAAACTTCAAGTCGAAAGCAACAAAATTGGTCACTTGATCGTTGACGACAATCTGTGGTACAACGCCTGACAGAAATTTGCGGGCATCTGTTATCCATCGTTCAAACTTGGATGATGCACATGCTATGACTTTGCTTGCAAATGTTCGATAGAATTCGGCTTCCGAACCAATGCTGAAAGCATCTATATAGCAAATACGTATGTCTTGATTTTCGTTTGTAAGTTCGGTTGTTGCCTTTTTCACAAGCGACGACTTACCCCAACGGCGTGGCGAAATTAGCATCACATTAATATGCGATGAAAGTAGCTGTTTGAGTAAGGCGCGGTCTTCAACACGATCGATGAAGTTCTCATCTGTTGCTAACGTACCGAATTGGAAGGGTGATTGATAAGCTGTCATATAAGAGGTTTTATTTGCAAATATACAAAATATTACCCAAAGGTAACTTACCTTTGGGTAATATTTTGTTAGAAACAATGCTTAATAAACCTTTACGTCGGTTATGACCTGACTGCCTACGGCTTGGTTTATGCGCTGTACTATGCGTGTTTTCATCATCGAAAGATCTTGGCGCAAAGCAGGATTGATGATTTTCACGTATAGTGTCTGGTTCTTTATAAACTTCTCGCCGGTGTATCTTGTTATCATCTCGCCCATTAGATTGTCCCATGCGTCTATTGCCCGCTTTTGCAGCAATGGCGTCTCAAGACCTTCGTGGCGCAGATACATGTTCAGCAAGTCGTTTATTGATTTCACTTCGCGTCTGAACATTATTGTTTTTCTCCTTTCTTATATTATCACTTCGTCCATCTTAACGTCATGCTCGTCCGTCGGAATTTGCTCAACGAGCTGGAACGGCAGGCAGATGCCAATCTTGTATGTGCTCCTGAGTTTGGGCAGCAGTCTGTCGTAATAGCCCTTGCCGCGTCCCATACGGTTGCCTTCCTTGTCGAATGCCATACCTGGGATGACGGCGAGGTCGATGGACGCATAGTCAACGAACAGTTCGCCTGTCGGTTCCATGATGTTGTAGGCTCCCAGTGCAAGGTCTGCCGGACCCGTATAGCGACGCAGTTCCATTGTTCCTTCGCCCGTTACGCGTGGCAGCAGAATCTGCTTGCCGCTTACAAGAAGCGAGTCTACAAGCGTATGCGTGTCCACCTCGTCCGGCAACGAATAGTAGAGCATTATGGTCTTAGCCGTTTTAATGCGCGGATGCGACAGCAGACGCATCACAACAGGAAACGACTGTTCGTGCAATTCCTGACTTGTGAACTGACGTTTACGGCTTCTTATTTCCTTTCTGAGTTCCTGTTTTTCCATACTTATATATTAGTTGATAGTTATGAATATTTGAGAGTTGAGAATTGAAAGTTGAGAGTTGAGGGTTGAGAGTTATGATTACAGATTACAAATAATATTACTAATCATAACTCTCAACCCTCAACTCTTAATTTTCAACTAATCTCAACTCTCAACTGCATTTCACTTCTTCGCCGGTTTCTTCGGGAACGCTGCGTTCTCGCGGAACACGCTCAGCGCCTTTGCTATGGCCGGGTCGTCGGCGTTGATGTATTCGGTCCATGCCTCGTCGTCCAGCATGTTGTAGATGATGCGCGAATTTATGAAGCGTTCCAGCAACTTGTGCGACTTGCGAATCATCAGATTGCGGCGTTTCAGTCCGTTGTGGTCTGCGTAAGCTGCAAACTGTTCCACCGTGTTCTGGCTGACGAGATACTTCGAGAGGCTCATCATGTCCTTGTATGTGTTGAGCTTCGGACGGTTGTTGTCCGTATAGGTGAACGCATACTGGAGTATCAGTCCTGACATGGCAGCCTGCTTGTAGTAGCTGGTCATGCCGAGCGTGTCCTCAGCCACGAAGATGTCCGGCGTGATGCCGCCCCCGCCATACACCGTACGTCCGATGCTGGTGTGATAAGCCGGTCCGTGATGCTTGATGCTGTCCAGCGAGAAGAACTCGCCGTGCTGATAACGTGTGAGCAGATCCTCCTCATAGTCCTTGTTGTCGCCGGCTGTGAACGGCTTCTGGATGCATCGTCCCGAAGGTGTGTAGTAGCGGGCGATGGTGAGGCGAATCATCGAACCGTCGGGGAAGGAGAGCTGCTGCTGCACGAGGCCCTTTCCGAACGAGCGGCGACCGATGATGGTGGCGCGGTCGTTGTCCTGCATGGCGCCGGCGAAAATCTCCGAAGCCGAAGCCGAACCCTCATTGATGAGCACCACGAGCGGAATCTTCTGGTAAGATCCGTGTCCGTCCGACGGGAAGTCCTGTCTGGGCGACTTGCGTCCGATGGTATATACTATCAGCTTGTCCTTGGGCAAAAACTCGTTAGCCATCTGGATGGCAGAGTTCATATAGCCTCCCGTGTTGTCACGAAGGTCGATGACGAGGTTGGTGAATCCCTCCTGCGACAGCTTGGCAAGGGCGATGAGCATTTCGGGATAAGTGGTCTCGCCGAAACTCTTCACCTTAATATATCCTGTGTTCTTGTCGAGCATATACGTGGCTGTGATGCTCTTCTGCGGTATGTCGCCACGCGTTACCGTAAAGTATTTCACGGCTTTTTGTCCGTAGCGCATCACACCCAGCTTCACCTTCGTGTCCTTCGGACCTTTCAGACGTCGCATGGCCTCCTCGTTCGTGACAATCTTGCCCACGAACGGCTTGCCGTCCACGCTTACAATCTTGTCGCCGGCGAGGATGCCAGCACGCTGAGCCGGACCGTTCTTCACGACGTTCTGCACGTGTATTGTGTCCTTGCGTATGGTGAACTCGATGCCCACTCCCGAGAACGATCCCTTCAGGTCGTCAGCCACAGCCTGCGCGTCCTTCGCGCTGATGTATACAGAGTGCGGGTCGAGGTCGGCGAGAATCTGCGGTATGGCTACGTCCACGAGCGAGTCGATGTTCACCTTGTCCACGTACTGATCGTCTATAAGGTGAAGCAGATTGCTGAGTCGGTTCGATCCGGAATTGATGATGTTGAGTCGGTTGCCGGAGAAGTGGTTGGCGTAGAACGAGCCAATCATTATTCCGATAATCACGCATACTGCCATTATCAACGGCATAAAGCGGTTAGACTTCTTCATATTCATAATCGTCAGGATTTAGATATGTTACTTCTATGTTTGCTCTCTTGAGGAGGTCTATGCCGTCCATCAGTCGGTACTGTTCGGCGTAAATCACGCGCTTGATGCCCGCCTGAATTATCAGCTTGGCGCATTCTATGCAGGGCGCCGCCGTCACGTAGAGCGTGGCGCCGTCGCTGTTGTTAGAGCTTCGTGCCAGCTTTGTTATGGCGTTGGCTTCGGCGTGAAGGACGTAAGGCTTCGTGGTATTGGTGTCGTCCTCGCAGATGTTCTCAAATCCGCTCGGCGTACCGTTATATCCGTCGCTTATTATCATCTTCTCCTTCACCACCAGTGCGCCCACCTTGCGTCTGTGGCAATAGCTGTTCTCTGCCCAGATGCGGGCCATGCGCAGGTAGCGCAGGTCGAGCAACAGCTGCTTCTCCTCTTTCTTAGTGCTTGATTCCATTTCGTTCGAGTAGTGCGTCTATGGTTGGTTCCTGTCCGCGGAATCTCTTATAGAGCGTCATCGGATGCTCCGTACCTCCCTTTGACAGGACGTTGTCTCTGAAACTCTGTGCCGTCTTCTGGTCGAAGATGCCGTTCTTCTTGAACACGCTGAATGCGTCAGCGTCCAGCACCTCAGCCCACTTATAGCTGTAATATCCGGCAGCGTATCCTCCCGCCATGATGTGCGAGAACTGCGTGGTCATACACGTATCTGTCAGCTGCTTTGTCACCTGAGCCTTCTCCCAAGCCTTCTTCTCGAAGGGGATGATGTCCTCGGTGAAGGCGTCTTCCTTCGTATAGTAAGCCATGTCCAGCAGTCCGAAGCTCACCTGTCTGAGGCAACTGTAGGCTGCAAGGAAGTTGCGGCTCTTGGCAACGCGCTCTATCAGCTCGTCCGGCATCGGCTCGCCCGTCTGGTAATGGAAGGCGAAGGTGCGCAGAAAGTCTTTCTCCACGGCGTAGTTCTCCATGAACTGCGAGGGCAGTTCCACGAAGTCCCACCATACGTTGGTGCCTGACAGACTCTCGAAGCGGGTGTTGGCGAACATGCCGTGCAGCGAATGACCGAACTCATGGAGGAATGTCTCCACCTCGCCGAGAGTCAGCAGAGCCGGCTTTTCGGGTGTAGGCTTCGTGAAGTTCATCACCACGCTGACGTGCGGACGTACGTTTACGCCCTTGCGGTCAATCCATTGTCCCTGAAATTCTGTCATCCATGCTCCTCCCTGCTTGCCCTTGCGCGGATGGAAGTCGGCATAGAACACGGCGAGATACGATCCGTCGCGGTCGTACACCTCATACGCCTTTACGTCGGGATGATACACGGGGATGTCCTTGTTCTCCTTGAATGTGATGCCGTACAGACGGTTGGCAAGGCCGAATACTCCGTCTATCACGCGCGACAGCTCGAAGTAGGGGCGGAGCATCTCAGCGTCGAGGTTATACTCGCGCATCTGCAGCTTGTGCGAATAAAATCCGAAGTCCCACGGCTGCATCTCAAAGTCGTCGCCCTCCTTTGCCTTTGCCTCTGCCTCCACAGCCTTTACGTCCTCGATGGCTGTAGGCTTGTAAGCGTCAATGAGGTCGTTGAGCAGCTTATATACGTTCTGTTCGTTGGAAGCCATACGATGCACGAGCACGTAGTCGGCGTATGTGCGATAACCGAGCAGCTGCGCAATCTCGCGGCGCAGATTTATCAGTCGGCTGCAAATCTGGAGATTGTTCTCGCTGTTGTCGTGAATGCCCTCCGTGTTGCGTGCCATATACATCTGGCGGCGCAGTTCGCGTTGGGTGGAGTAAGTCATGAACGGTGAGTAAGAGGGGTAGTCCAATGTGAACAGCCATCCTGTCTTGTCGGCTTCCTTCGCAGCTGCCGCAGCCGCCTCGCGTGCCGTATCGGGCAGTCCGTCCAGCTGAGCCTCGTCGGTTATATGCAGAGTGAAAGCCTTGTTCTCCTTGAGAAGGTTCTGCGAGAACTGGAGCGACAGCATGCCAGCCTCCTCCGTCAGCTTGCGCAATTTCTCCTTACCCTCGTCGTCGAGAAGAGCACCGCTGCGCACGAAGCCGTCGTAGCAGTTGTCCAGAAGCATCTGCTCCTCGGGTGTCAGCTCGCGATGATGCTCGTAAACGTGCTTGATGCGCTCGAAGAGGCGCTTGTTAAGCTTCACGTCGTTGGCGTGCTTCGTGAGGATGGGGCTCATCTTCTGCGCCAGTTCGTCCAGTTCGTCGCAAGTTTCGGCGCTGAGCATGCACGAGAAAGCGGTGGACACTCTTGAGAGGAGGTCATAATAATTCTCACCGTTCTCGTTGTCCACGCGTACAATGGTGTTCTCGAAGTTAGGCTCTTCCGGATCGTTCACCATTTTCTCAATCTCCTCATCGTCACGTCTGATGCCTTCAATGAAAGCCTCTTCGTAGTCGCTGATTCTTATCTTGTCGAATGGTACGGTATTGTGCGGGGTGTTGTAGGGTTCGAAGAACGGATTTTTTCTTTCCGTCGTATTTGCGCTATTTTCCAACATACTAATATAAAAGATATCTTAAAATCGTGTGTGCAATATATTTAACGTACAAAGTTACGTATTTTCTTGAGAGTAGATATAAGCCCACCTTTTTTTTAACTTTCCTTATATAGTATTGTATGGAAAAATAGTTGTAACTTTGCCGCCCGAAAAGATTGTTTAAAGAATAGGGATATAAAAATGCAAACTAAGAAAGATTCATTTAAGCGATGGTTGCCCCTGATAGGGTTGACCTTCGCAGTCTTTGTGTTTAATACCACCGAATTTATGCCCATCGGACTTCTTTCCGATATCGCTTCCGACCTTCATGTGAGCGATGCGCGTGCCGGCATGCTCATTTCCGTTTATGCCTGGGTGGTGGCGCTGATGTCGCTTCCGCTCATGATTGTGGCGTCTCGCATGGAGCTGAAGCGTCTCCTGCTCACCATCATTGCCGTCTTTGTGGTCAGCCATGTGGCTTCCGCCTTGGCTGAGGGCTATTACACGCTGATGCTCTCTCGTATTGGCGTGGCTTGTTCGCATGCCATTTTCTGGTCCATAGCTCCGCCCCTTGCCGTACGTACCGTCCCTGACGGTCGTCGTGCGTTGGGTCTGAGCACCATAGCCACGGGTTCTTCCGTAGCGATGGTCGTGGGTCTGCCGTTGGGACGCGTCATCGGACTCTACGTAGGATGGCGTGTCACGTTCTTCAGCATAGCCGTCATTACAGCCTTCATCTTCTTCTTCATCCTTGCCGTCTTTCCTCGCCTTGAGAGTAGGGGACGTTTCAGCATCAAGCAGTTGCCGTCGCTTCTCCGCAATCGTGTTTTGCTCGGAGTGTTCCTCCTCTCCGTTCTCTTCGCCACTGCCCATTACACGGGCTACAGCTACATCGAGCCGTTCCTTGGCAAGATAGCCGGTATGTCTCCTGATATGGTTACGCTTACGCTCATTGTCTTCGGCGGAGCAGGTATGTTGGGCAGCATATCCTTCTCCAAGTTCTATATGGCTAACCGTCGTCGCTTCATCTTCGTCACCACGGCAGCTCCCACCTTATGCCTCCTTCTGCTTCTTGCAGCGTCCGTGAACATGTGGCTGACCATGCTTCTGTGTGTGGTTTGGGGCGCTATGGCAACGGCTTTCAACATCGCTTTCCAGGACAATACAATAAGGTTTGCGCCTGAGAACGCCACGTCCATAGGCATGTCCATCTTCTCCGGTCTCTTCAACCTCGGCATAGGATGTGGCGCTTACGTTGGCGGACTGGTGGTTTCGCATGCCTCTTTGTCGGACATAGGATACGCTGGCGGAGTGATAGGCGTGCTGATGACCGTATATTGTGTCGCAAGATTCTTCCCGAACATGCGTAAAAGGGAAGCTCGCCGATGACGATATTTGCATGGCGGATATAATTGGGTGACGCAATGACGAAGCCAATAAAAAAGGAGTTTTGAATTCCTTGCATTAAAGAATTCAAAACTCCTAATTCTTAAATTACCAACTAAGAATAATTCGTAATTCCTAAATCTTATTTAATCTTATACATTCTGAACGACTTTGCGGGGAGCTTGTCATTGAGAACTGTCATGTTCTTCTTGCTTACGCAAGTGGCAGTTGTCTCCACGGGACGAATCAGATTGGGGTTGTCGAGAGTGTTCTCGGCATCCATGTCGTTGCTCTGAAGCGTTGTGGCAGTAGCCGAACGCGAGCCCTTCAGACCGTTAAGATTGAACGTAACGTCCTGAGCCTTGTCAGAAGTGTTAGCCACCTTCACGATTATCTCGCCCTTCTTCTTGTCCACCACTGCGCTGGCGAAGAGTCCGTCCTGACCTTCCTGACCAGCCACCGACTTGCCGTTCATTGTGAGATGCAGTACGTTGGTGCCCTTGTTGCAGGCATACATCTGCTGAACGTAGTAGCTGACGCTCTTGAACATGCGTGTGTTGTCATACCAGATCATGTCGGGACGCCACTGCCATCCGTCAACGTGGGCGAACAGCGGAGCGTATGTAGCCATGTCCACAACGTCAGCGTTGCGCTCAAGGTCGGTCATGAAAGCAGCCTCGTAGAGCGAAGTCTCGAAGTGATTCCATTTCTTTCCCTTTCCGTGGCAGGCATATTCGCCAGCGAACACCTTCGGACCCTTGCGGTCATAGCCCTCATAGCGCAGACCGTGAGAGAGGAACCAATGCTCGTCGCGATAGAAATGCTCGTCCACGAGGTCCGCCTTCAACTCCTTCATGGCCTTCCATCCCTTCTCAAACATCTCGCCCTCAGAGTCAGGACCCGATGTACCGATAAGCTTGATGTTGGGATACTTCGCCTTGATGGCTTTAACGAAGGGGCGCAGACGCTCATAGTAGAGGTCGTCCCACTGCTCGTTGCCAACAGCGAGGAACTTGAGGTTGAACGGTGCGGGATGTCCCATCTCCGCACGCTTCTTGCCCCATGTGGTGTTGACGTCGCCGTTGGCAAACTCGATGAGGTCCAGACAGTCCTGAATGTAGGGCTGAAGATCCTTCACAGCCACGTGAGCTGAAGGGTCGTTTTGGTTCTGGAACTGGCAAGCCATACCCACGTTGAGTACGGGAAGAGGCTCGGCACCGATGTCCTCGGAAAGGAGGAAATACTCATAGAAGCCCAGTCCGTAACTCTGATAATAGTCAGGGAAGAGGCGATAGTTGAACGTTGAGAGCCAGCGGTTGCCGTTCAGTGGACGGTTCTCCACCGGTCCGATGGTGTTCTTCCATTGATAGCGCTGGTCCAGCGACGAACCCTCGACGATGCAACCGCCCGGGAAGCGGAATACGCCGGGATGAAGGTCGTAGAGAGCCTGAGCAAGGTCGCGGCGCATACCGTTCTCGCGGTCTTTGAACGTGTGCTTCGGGAAGAGGCTCACGTGCTCCAGAGCCACGCCGTTCTTGCCCTTCAGCAAGAGTCGGAGATTGGCTTTCTGCACGGTCTTGGGCGATTTAAGTATGAGTTCATACTTCTTCCATTCGTTGCCGCTGACCTTCAGTTCGGCAGTGGCAAATTCCTGGTGCTCCTCCATAGTGCTCTCGTCCACGAGCGACACCTCCACGTTGGCGTCGCCGCTTACAGTCTTAGCCCAAACCGAGAAGCGATATTCCTCGTCCTTCTCGATGCCGATGCCGAAGTAGCCTTCGTTCTGCAGACCGGTAGCCGTATCGTTATGGCCGGAATAGTTGAGCACCACGTAATGAGGACAACGCTCAAAGGGTCCGTCGTTCTTCACTTCGAACTTGCCGAAAGCCTTCCAGCCCATAAGAGCATCAGGAAATTCGAACGAGCGGTTCTTCACCAATTCGCCGTACAGTCCGCCGTCAGCAGCATAATTGATATCTTCGAAGAAGATGCCGTACATGGTAGGCTGCACCGCCGCCCCCACCTTCTTGGTGTTCACGTCGAAAGTGTGGGGCTGAGCGTATGCTCCAAGCAGCGACGAGGCAGCTATGATGCACGACAGGAGTCGTTTCTTGTTCATATATTAATGTAAGGTTATCGAACTATCTATAGTTCAGTAAGTTTAAAGCATTTCCTTCACCTGCTTGTATACATTCTCTGCGGTGAAGCCGAGTTTCTCGTCCAGAACCTTGTAGGGAGCAGAGAAGCCGAAGCTCTCCATACCCCATATCTTGCCGTTGTCGCCTACGAGACCCTCAAGGTTGACAGGCAGACCAGCTGTGAGACCGAACTTCTTGGCGTCCTTCGGCAGCACGCTCTCCTGATATTCCTTGCTCTGACGACGGAAGAGGCCCTCAGACGGAACGCTCACGATGCGAACCTTTACGCCGTCCTTGCGAAGAAGGGCAGCACCACCGACGAGAGTGGATACCTCCGAACCGGAAGCAAGCAGAATGACATCGTAGTCTGTATCCGAACCTGCCACTACGTAAGCGCCCTTGCGAGCCTGCTCGTAGTCGTTGCCCTCGGGAAGGCTCTCGATGTTCTGACGAGAGAGAACCATAGCGGTAGGTGTAGACATGTTCTCCATTGCCATAGCCCAGCAGACGGTTGTCTCCTCGGCATCAGCCGGACGGAAGACGCGGACAGAATCCTCACCCTTGTGGTTCTTGAGCTTCTCCATGAGGCGGATCTGAGCTTCCTGCTCCACCGGCTCGTGTGTAGGTCCGTCCTCACCGACGCGGAATGCGTCATGAGTCCAGATGAACTTCACGGGAACACCCATAAGGGCAGCCATGCGGACAGCCGGCTTCATATAGTCAGAGAATACGAAGAAGGTGCCACATGCCGGCACTACACCTCCGTGCAGATACATACCGATGCACATGCAAGCCATAGTAAGCTCCGAAACGCCAGCCTGGAAGAAGGCTCCGCTGAAGTCGTCCTTTGTAAGGTCGTGTGTCTTCTTGAGGAAGCCGTCGGTCTTGTCTGAGTTAGAGAGGTCGGCTGAAGAGCAAACCATGTTGGGCACCTGCTCTGCCAGTACGCCGAGGCAAGCTGCTGAAGCGGCACGAGTGGCTGAGCCTGGCTTCTGCTGAACAGCTGACCAGTCCACCTTGGGAGCGTTGCCGCTGAACCATTCCTTCAGCTGTGCTGCCTTCTCAGGATTGGCAGCAGCCCATTCTGCCTCGTTCTTGCGACGTGCAGCCACGATGGTCTTCAGCTCTTCGCGACGGTTGGCATAGAGCTGCTGAACCTCCGGGAAGATAACAAAAGGATTCTCAGGGTCGCCACCAAGATGCTTGATGGTGTTCTCATACGACTTGCCGCCGAGAGGAGCACCGTGAGTCTTGATGCTGTGCTCGTAGCTTGAACCGTCCTCCTTCAATGCGCCCTTACCCATGATGGTGCGACCGATGATGAGCGTAGGACGCTTCTCTTCAGTCTGAGCCTCTACGAGAGCCTTGCGTATTTCGTCGGGATCGTTGCCGTTGATGGTTGTCACATTCCAGCCCCAAGCCTCATACTTGGCGGCTGTGTCTTCCTTCATCACGACGTTACACTCTGTAGAAAGCTGAATCTCGTTAGAGTCGTAGAACATGATGAGGTTGTTGAGGCCGAGTACGCCAGCCAGACGACCGACACCCTGAGAGATTTCCTCCTCTACGCCACCGTCAGAGATGTAAGCGTAAATCTTGTGCTGCATCGGAGTCTTGCCGAGGCGAGCCTCAAGGAACTTCTCTGCTACGGCAGCACCTGCTGCGAAGGCATGACCCTGACCGAGCGGACCTGACGAGTTCTCGATGCCACGAACGATGTCGCGTTCGGGATGGCCCGGTGTGGGCGAACCCCACTGACGGAACTCCTTCAGCTCGTCGATAGTGAACTTGCCCTGCATGGCAAGAGCTGAATAGAGCATGGCAGACATGTGACCCGGATCAAGATAGAAGCGGTCGCGACCGGTCCATTCAGGATCCTCAGGGTCGTAAACCATGAATTCTGAGAAGAGCACGTTGATGAAGTCGGCACCGCCCATTGCGCCACCCGGGTGACCAGAGTTGGCTTTCTCTACCATTGATGCAGCCAGTATGCGGATGTTGTCGGCTGCTCTATACATAAGTTGTTTTGAGTTCATCTTGTTATTGTTATTTTTTGTTTGCTACAGCCGCCTGCTCGATGGCAAGACCAGCCTTATAGCTTTCTATATATGTGTCGAATCCAGCTACTTCCTCAGCAGTTGGTGCAATCTCGACACCCTTGTTACCTGCGAATACGTGCTTGTCCAGATAGTCGGCGAGCGATTCGTTGTCCTTATTATTAACCATATATCCGGCAAGAAGGGCAATACCCCATGCTCCACCTTCTCCTGCTGTCTCCATTACGGAGATAGGAGAGTTGATGGCGGCGGCGAGGATGCGCTGACCGACGCCTGGTGTCTTGAACAGACCACCGTGACCGGTTATGCGGTCCACCTCCACATGCTCGTCCTTGAAGAGCACGTCGTTGCCTATCTTCAGCACAGCAACGGCTGCATAGAGGTTGGTGCGGATGAAGTTGGCGAGGTTAAACTTGTCGCTTGCTGTGCGTACGAACATCGGACGACCTTCCTGCAGTCCTGTGATAGGCTCGCCAGAGAAGTAGTTGTATGCGATGAGTCCGCCGCAGTCGGTGTCGCCTTCGAGAGCGTGATTGTAGAGCTTTGAGAACACGTCGCCCATATTTACGTCCACGCCGAGCAGGTTGGCATATTCCTTGAACAGCGATACCCATGCGTTGAGGTCTGACGTACAGTTGTTGCAATGTACCATAGCAACGGGGCTTCCGCAAGGAGTGGTAACCATGTCTATGGCCTCGTAAGGACGGCTAAGTGCCTTTTCGAGCACAATCATCGAGAACGATGAAGTGCCAGCCGATACGTTACCGGTGCGCTTGCGGACGGCGTTGGTTGCCACCATGCCGGTGCCAGCGTCGCCTTCCGGCGGACAGAGCGGAGCGCCAGCCTGCAGATTGCCAGACGGGTCGAGGAGTTTTGCGCCCTCCTCGGTCAGGTTGCCTGCGTTCTCACCAGCGAGGAGCACCTTGGGAAGGATGTCCAGAATCTTCCATCCGAGGTCCTTTGATGCGATGAGATTGTCAAACTTCTCCACCATTGTGGCGTCATAGTCGTTCGTTGTGGAGTCGATGGGGAGCATGCCTGAAGCGTCGCCGATGCCGAGCACACGCTTGCCGGTAAGCTTCCAGTGGACATATCCTGCGAGAGTGGTGAGGAAATTGATGTCCTTCACGTGCGACTCGCCGTCGATGATGGCTTCATACACGTGAGAAATGCTCCAGCGGAGAGGAATGTTAAAGTTGAAGAGCTTCGAAAGCTCGGCTGCTGCCTTGCCCGTATTGGTGTTACGCCATGTACGGAACGGCACCAGAATCTTCTCGTCTTTGCCGAAAGCCATGTAGCCGTGCATCATGGCGCTGATGCCGATGCCTGCAAGTTCGGTTATCTCTTCATCGTACTGCTCCTTAACGTTCTTGCGAAGGTCAGCGTAGCAGTCCTGCAGTCCGTTCCAGATGTCGTCGATGCTGTAAGTCCATATTTTGCCCTCGTAGCGGTTTTCCCACTCGTGCGCACCCTGTGCTATCGGAGCGTTATGCTCGTCAATAAGCACAGCCTTGATGCGTGTGGAGCCAAACTCGATGCCAAGAACGGCACGACCGGACTTTATTGTATGTTTTGGATCTGTCATTTCTTCTTTATATTTTTCGGTTGAGATTTCAGAGTTGAGAATTGAGAGTTATGATATGCTTTATTGCTTATAAATAATTGTTTATTTTAAATAGTAATCATAATTCTCAACTCTCAATCCTTAACTCTTAACTGATTTTATCTCAGCGCCTTGCCCAGCATGTAGTAGATCTCGTTATTGCGGAGCTGCTGCTTGAAGCTGCTGATGGTGGTGTTCTTGTCGATGTTAACGAACTCGATGCCGAGGATTTCGCAGAAGTCCTCCCAGTACTCAGCTGTGATGTCGTAAGAGAATGCGCTGTGGTGTGTACCGCCGGCGAGAATCCATGCGCCTGCGCCAACCTCGAATGAAGGCTGCGGAACCCAGAGAGCTGAAGCAACGGGGAGCTTAGGCATTGCCTTCGGCTCGATGCACTCCACCTCGCTTGCGATAAGACGGAAACGGTTGCCGAGGTCAACTACTGTTGCCTTAACGCCCTTGCCGGTCTTTGATGTGAAGACGAGACGAGCGGTCTGCGACTTGCGGATGCCGATGCCGAGGAAGTGAACCTCAAGCTTTGGCTTGTCTGTAGCAATCAGCGGGCAAACCTCGAGCATGTGGCTCTGGAGGCTTGATGTGCGGTCTTCAGCGAAGTTGAGAGTGTAGTCCTCAAGGAATGAGCAGCCCTTCTCCAAGCCCTGGTTCATTACCCAGAGTGTGCGATAGAGGCAAGCTGTCTTCCAGTCGCCCTCTGCACCGAAGCCGTAGCCCTCAGCCATGAGGCGCTGTGAAGCGAGACCCGGAATCTGATCGAAGCCGCAGAAGTTAGGATCGTTTACGTCAGCATCGCCGAGGTCGTCGAAGTTGGTGGTGAATGCGAGGGCGTTCTCGTCCTTCAGTACGCGACGGAGAGCAATCTCAGCCTTTGCTGCGTTCTTCACCTTCTCCCAATATACTTCCTCACCAGACTCGTCAATCTTGATGGTGTATTCCTTCTTGTATTCCTCAACGAGAGCGTCAGCCTCTGCGTCTGTAACCTTCTTGAAGTAGTCCATGAGTGAAGAAACTGGATAGTAGTCAACATGGTAACCCATGCGCTGCTCGAACTCCACACGGTCGCCGTCGGTAACGGCTACGTTGTTCATGTTCATACCGAACATGAGGCAGCGTACATTGTGAGCGTCAGCTACACCGGCAGCTACACGTGCCCATGTGGCAATCTGCTTCTGAGCAGCCTCGCTCTTCCAGTAGCCAACAACCACCTTTCTCGGAACACGCATACGTGTGCAGATGTGTCCGAACTCGATGTCGCCGTGAGCCGACTGGTTGAGGTTCATGAAGTCCATATCTATAGTCTCCCAAGGGAGTTCTGCATTATACTGTGTATGGAAGTGGAGGAGCGGCTTCTTGAGAGCCTGCAGACCCTTAATCCACATCTTGGCAGGTGAGAAGGTGTGCATCCATGTGATGATACCGACGCACTTCTCGTCGTTGTTGGCAGCCTTCATCACGGTCTCCACCTCAACTGAAGAGTTGGCTGTACCCTTATACACCACCTTGATTGGGATTATGCCGCTGTTGTTGAGTCCCTCAACCATATCCTTTGAGTGACCGTCTACTATCTTAACTGTCTCGCCTCCATAAAGAAGCTGTGCACCAGTTACAAACCAAATCTCGAAATTGTCAAATGCCTTAATCATATTTTTAGTTATTATTTTTTAGTTATTGTTTATTATTTGTTTGGGTAATTCTTACTTCTTCTTTTTCTGTCCGTAGTAAGCGTTGGGGCCGTGCTTGCGGCTGAAATGCTTCTCCACGAGCAGCGGGTTCATTGTGGTATTGGGATTGACAGAGAACGACACGAATGCCATCTTTGCCACCTGCTCCATAACCACAGCGTTATATACGGCGTTGTCGGCGTCTGTGCCCCAAGAGAAAGGACCGTGGTTCTTCACCAGAACGCCCGGAGTGTGGTCAGGATTGATGTTGTCGTCCTGGAATTTCTTTACTATCACGTTGCCGGTCTCCAGCTCATAGTTGCCCTTAACCTCAGCCTCCGTCATGTCGGGAGTGCAGGGAATGGAGTCGTGGAAGTAGTCGGCGTGTGTGGTGCCGATGTTGGGGATGTCCTTGCCAGCCTGTGCCCAGGCTGTAGCGTAGGTTGAGTGTGTATGAACCACACCGCCCACGTTAGGGAATGCGCGGTAGATGGCGAGGTGTGTGGGAGTGTCTGACGACGGGTTGAGGTCGCCCTCCACCACTTTGCCGGTCTCAAGGTCCACTACCACCATGTCATTTACGGTCATCTTGTCGTAGCTTACGCCCGAGGGCTTGATAACCACCAGTCCGCTTTCGCGGTCGATGCCAGACACGTTACCCCATGTGAATATCACGAGGTTGTGCTTCACCAAGTCAAGATTGGCTTGAAACACTTTTTCTTTGAGTGCGCTTAAATCTTTCATTTCTCTATGTAATGATTTGATTCTTTTTTACAGTTTAAAGTTCGGCTCTTCGTTGTAAGCCTTTTTGTTAAAGCGATACAGATAAGCACCGCGCTTGGATGTGAGTTTGTCGATGTGTTCGGTCTTCTCAATGAAGTCCATCTCCTTGATACGCTTGCGGAAGTTACGCTTGTCGACTTCCTCACCGTTCACGGCCTCGTAGACCTTCTGGAGTTGCGAGAGGGTGAATAGTTCGGGCAGAAGATTGAAGCCTATCGGCTCGTGCGAAATCTTCTCCTGCATCATGCGACGCGCCTTGAGCACCATCTTGCGATGGTCGGAGAACATCTCGGGCAGTTGCTCGATGTTCACCCATGCCACATCGTGCTCCTGCTGCTGTGCCTGATCGTAGTCAGCCACATTTATCATCGAGTAATAGGCTATGGACACCACCCTGTTGCCTGGGTCGCGGCCTACATCGCCAAATGCCCCTACCTGCTTCATATATAGGTCTTTCAGTCCGGTCAATCCGTAGAGCACGCGCTTTGCGGCATCGTCCACACTTTCATTCTCGCCGACGAAACCACCGTACAGCGACCATACGCCACGACCCGGGTTCATCTTACGCTTGCCCATCAGGACTCGAAGCTCGCCCTCGTCGAAACCAAAGACTATACAGTCAACTGCCACAAACAGCTTGTCGTGTTCGTTATAGAATTTTTCCATGATCAATATATATTAAGTTTTAGATAGGGTTAGTTTTAGTTTTTACCAGAAATACCAGTAGAATGCGCCGCACAGACCTACTACGAGCAATGTGCCGACGATATCCCATACGTTCCAGCTTGAACGAATCATCTTGCGATAGTCAGTTGTGAAGGTGATGGCCTCAATCTGTTCCTTTGAAGGAGCCGGAGTGAAGCATGACACAACCACCATCATGGCGATGATGAAGACGAGCAACCAGCACTCGAAGATGAGCCAGTTGGTCTGCCAGAACCATGCTGTGCTGTCCCAGAAGGCGCCGTCCATAACAGCCTTGCCTGAGTCTGTAATGACATTGGTGATGAGACGGAGCATGCCGATGGCGAAACCGCCGATAAGTCCCCACTCACCTGCCTTAGGTGTGATGCGCTTTGAGAAGATACCAAGTGTGAACACTGCCACCATTGAAGGAGCAAGCAGCGACTGGATGCCCTGAAGGTAAGTGTAGAGAGTGTCCATTGACATCATCACCGGCATCCAAGCCAGACCGAGCAACACCACTACCACTGTGGCTATACGTCCTACGAGCACGTAGTGAGCCTCGCTCATGCCCTTCTTCAGAGGCTTATAGAAGTCCTCGGTGAAGAGTGTGGCGCATGAATTGAAGAATGCTGCGAGTGAAGCTACGAGGGCGCAGACGAAACCGATGGTCACGATGCCCTTTATGCCGGTAGGCAGGACGTTCTTCACCATAACGGCGAAAGCTGCGTCAGTATTGAGCTGTCCTGCTGCATTGACGCCCATGTCGAAACCTGAACCTGCCTTGTGCTGAAGAGCTATGGCTATCATACCCGGAATGAGGAACATGAAGCAGGGGAGAATCTTGAAGAAACCGGCAGCGATGGTGCCGCGGCGTGCACGTGCAATGACCTTGGCGTTGTCCTCGCCGGGCTGCTGTCCGAGCACACGCTGTACGATGTGCTGGTCAGTACACCAATACCAGAAACCGATGATGGATGCTCCGAGGAACACCACGTAACCGGGATATTCAGGATACATCGGGTCGCCCTGATCAGTATGGAACATGTGGTTGATGCCGTAACCGTCGTGCATGGCGCGGGCATTGTCCATCATTGCTGACCATCCTGCCACGATGCTGCCGTCGCCCAACATGTTGAGTCCGAGGAAGAGCACGAGGAACGAGCCGATGATAAGGATAGGAGTCTGGATGGAAGAGAGGGTCATCACGCCCTTCATGCCGCCGAAGACGGTGAACACGGCTGTGATGGCAATCAGACCGATGGCTCCGTACCAGAACGGTATGCCGAGGAGGAACTCGAAGAAGATGCCGCCCGTAAACGCTGTGACGCTCACCTTTGTAAGCACGTAAGCCACGAGGGTGATGATAGACAGCCATGAGCCGGTGCGATGCGTGTAACGGAACTTCAGGAAGTCAGGCATAGTGATGATCTTGCCCAGCTTGTTGTTAAGCAACTGATAGAACGGTACAAACAGCCATCCGAGGAACAGGATCATCCAGCCCTGCATCTCCCAGTGTGCCATACCTACGCCGTCCTTGGCTCCGGTTCCTGCCAGACCTACGAGGTGCTCCGAACCGATGTTGGCGGCAAAGATTGCCATACCTATTACGTACCAAGGCTCGCCCTTGCCGAAGAGGTAGTCTGACGAGCTTTCGCCCTTAGATGCTTTCTTATCTTTCATGATGGCGCGCCATACTGCCCATACCACTCCGAGCAGACCTACTACGAGGACAGCCCAGTCGAGCCATGCAAATTCGTGTGAGTTTAAGTTCATTTTTATTTGGGTTTTTATTTTATTGTTATTGGGTTTTGTTCCCTTTATTGTTTATTTCTTATATATTGATTGTTGTCCACTCCAGCTGATTGATATCCTGCTGCTTATTCTCACTACTGCTATTACTAATCTAATCCGTATATGTTATACTACTACGATCTATAAACGATATTTAACCTTTGTCTTTCTGTAACAACTCTATATGTATTCGATTTTTGTCTTACAACTATTTATGTTTTTCGGCATCGTCATCACGACGTTGCCTTCTTTACAACTAAACTCGTTAAATATCAATAGCTTTATGTGGACAACAATGTTATGCTTTTTGCTTATCCTACGTCTTACTTGTCTGTTGAGAAGTCGCCTGTCCAGAAGCGGTAAGCCACGTGGCTGTAATACTTCTCGCCTGGCTTGAGGTAAGGCGACGGCCAGTTATGCTTGTTGGGTGAGTCGGGATATTTCTGGCTCTCCAGACAAACCGACACGTGCTTCGGATACTTGATGCCGTGCTTGCAGCTTACGCCAGTTCCTTGGAAGTTGCCTGTGTAGACCTGAACGCCCGGTTCGTTGGTATACATCGAGAGACCGATCTTTGTCAGCGGCGACCAAAGCACAGCGCAAACCTTCGTGTCGTCGCCCTTGCCGTCCTTGTATGTGTTGAGACACCAGTTGTGGTCGTAGCCCGAAGCGTTGCGAATCTGCTCAAACGAGGTGTCGTTGATGGTCTGAGAGAGAGCGTGTGCCTTGCGGAAGTCCATCGGTGTGCCCTCTACGGGAAGAATCTCGCCCGTTGTCATGTATGTAGAGTCGGCGGGGGTGTAATTGTCCGCGTTGAGATAGAGCCACATATTGGTGCCTTCCTTTGAAGGATCGCCGTTCAGATTGAAGTAGCTGTGGTTGGTCATGTTCACCACGGTCTCCTTGTCTGTCGTGGCATCGAAGGTGATGTCCAGCGTATTGTTGCTCAATACCTTATATGTGGTATGTGCCGTTACGGTTCCGGGGAAGTTGTTGTCGCCGTCGGGAGATACGATGGTGAGGATGAGCGTTGAGTCGTTAGGTTGCTTGGCATCGTAAACCTGATACATCCAACCTGAAGGACCGCCGTGGAGACAATGTCCGAAATTGTTCTGAGGCAGCTGGTATGTCTTGCCAGCAACCGTGAGCTTGCCGCCGCCGATGCGGTTGGCGTAACGTCCTACAGACGAACCGAAGTCGCTCGGGCTGTTCACGGAGTCGGTATACTGTTTCAGATTGTCATAGCCAAGCACCACGTCGGTGGGTTTGCCGTTGACGTCAGGCACGACAAGCGAAACTACGCGACCGCCGAAATTGGTGATGCACACTTCCATGCCGTTGCTGTTCTTCAGCGTGAAGAGTGCAGTCTTCTTATTGTTTACAATCGAATCGAAACGTGCGGGGTTGAGTCCTGAAACAGTCTCTTCCACCGGTTTGCCCGATGTGCATGCCGTGATGGCAAGGGCTGCTGCAGCAACACCAATAAATGCAGGCTTGAATAGGTTCATATTTACTTTCGTTTTTAGTTATTTTTTATGTACTTTGCTTTTATGGGTGTAAAATTACCACTTATTATTCTATCCACAAAATGTTTCAATACTTTTCTTCTTGCAAAAGTGTTCTTTTGACACTTATGTGCCATAATTTAACATTTGTAAAGACTTTTGGCTGCAATTGTAACTACTCGGCACATGTCTTCTTGTCAAAAACGTCTTCATGTCCACCATGCAAATATCGTACAAAGAGTAAAAAGCTGTTACAAAATAAAAATTGATTTTAGAGGTCTGGGTTGCTGCTTTTATGGTGTTATACTGTGCAAACAGCACCCGAGCTTAACAATAGTGCCACTTTTACCATGCAATAGCGCCACTATTAGAGTGTAAAAGTGGCGCTATTGCATGGTAAAAGTGGCACTATTAGAGTGTAAAAGTGGCGCTATTGCACTTGTTTGGTTCCCTTATTCATTGCACACTTCTTCTCTCAATCGCATAATTAACTGTGCATTAATACACTATGACTGCACGCTCAAAACTCAAGAATTTCGCACTAAAGATTTCTTCGTGCGCTCAACTCGCACTCCTGGCGATTAAAAATGCAAATATTGTCATCGAAACCGCCGAAGAATTATAAAGTTACTCTATATATTCTTATTTCTTAAGCATATCCGCTATGGACTTTCCCGATGACTTTTCCATTTCCTTGGTGGCTATATCCGTAAACTTCGTGTCGAACACTTTCTTTTTCATAGCCTTGTTCACCACCCACATTATCTTGCCGATGTGCAAGTCGCGCTGGTATTGCGATGTTGCCTCGTAATCCTTTAGCGGGAACATGCTGAGCAGATAGAAGCTCAGACAGTCGGGTACGATGTACGAACGGGTCATCTGGCTGCGTTGGTGTTCGCTGTAGAAGCGGCGATAAACGGCAAAGTCTTCGCCCAGATACTTGTCCAATGAAATGCCTATGCTGTTGTTTCCGATGATCACGCTCTGGTCGAGAGCTCCTATCTGGGAGTAGACCACGGGGATGCTCAAGCCGGGAATCATCTTCTGAAGTCGCTTGAAGGCATCGCTCATCTGCGTGTTGATGTCCGACATGTTGGCGTATTGCGCCTCCGCTTCGGCTATGATGGCTTGAAGAGTGGTGTCCTGATAGAAACTGAGAAACTTGGAATTGATTTCCGGGTCGTTCACTTCGCCAATCTTCAGCACGTCCTCAATCAAGGTGCGCGTCTCCATCGCATATTCGATGTTCATCTGCTGAAGGGCGGAAAAGTCTCCCGTTGTGAGATAACGACTCTGCAGACGGTCGTAACGTTGCACTTCCACCAACGTCTGACGACTGTCGTCACCATATTGCTTCAACTTGAGTTCACATGCTGTCGAAGCCAATAATACGATGCTTATTATTATAATGTATATTTTTCTCACTACGGTTATGCCCAAATATCCTTTTGTGCTTGCTCTGCTAAGGCTCGCAGAGAAGCGTTTTAGTATTTTCAAATGCAAAAATACTAAAAAAGATTTTAACAAACAAGCAAATCAGCTAAAAAAGTTAAACGACAAGCCTATTCTTGTCGTTTAACCTTTAAAATATCAAAAAAAATGCGTGTTATTTCGCTTTTCTCAAATATTTATACATACGATTGCCCTTGACGTAATACTGCCAAAGGATGGAGTAGGAGGCTCTTGGGAGCAGGTCAGCCACGCTGCTGTCGTTTCTGTCCACACGTGAAGCCTGGATGTTACGGCGATCGTCGGCAAAGTCGGCACGCCACGCCTTGTAAGCCTTGCGTCCACGTATCACAGCACGGAATTCACCCCAGTTGCGGTCAAGCAGCAACGACTTGAAGGCTGCCACATAGTCCAGCCAGAAACGTATGCGCATCACGTGGTGGAGGTCGTTTCCGGGCAGGTTCTTGTAGAGCATGGTGAGGTTGTTGCGGAAGTTGAGGAAGGTCTTCATGGGATTTCCTTTTGGCAATGTGCCGCCTCCGACATGATAGACATGGCATTGCGGCACGCAGAAAATTCGCCTTCCGAGGTTGTAGAGTCGCCAGCAGAGGTCAATCTCCTCGTTGTGTGCAAAGAAGCGCTCGTCGAATCCGCCAACTCTCCAGAAGTCGTCACGACGTATCATCAGGCAGGCTCCGGTCGCCCAAAGCACCTCCACAATGTCGTCGTACTGTCCCTCGTCCTTCTCCACGGTCTCGAAAACGCGACCACGGCAGTAGGGATAGCCGTAGCGGTCGATGTAGCCTCCGCTTGCTCCTGCGTACTCGAAGTGGTCACGGGTGTGCTCCGCCAGAAGCTTCGGCTGGCATGCTGCCGCCTCGGGATGGGCGTCCATGAAGTCGACGAGCGGACCGAGCCAGTTTTCGCCGACTTCCACATCGCTGTTGAGAAGCATATAATAAGGTGTGCTCACTTGCTTCAAGGCATGGTTATATCCGCCTGCAAAGCCATAGTTGCGGTCGAGCACGATGATGCGCACTTCCGGAAACTCGCTCTTCAGTATCTCTATTGAGTTGTCCGATGAGGCATTGTCCGCCATCACTATCTCGGCTATGTCCGCGGAATGCGCCACCACCGTAGGCAGAAACCGGCGCAGCATAGCCGCACCGTTCCAGTTGAGGATTACTATCGATACTTTCTTCATTGTCTTTATTGTTCCTTTCAGAGACTCCGGCTGTTACAGCAATGACGCCTTCAGCGCCGACTTGTCATGATTGAAGTCGCCGAGACGTACGTGCAGCAGCTGATTGTCATACTCTTCCTTCGCCAACTGCGGTGCCAACTCTACACGCACATAATTGCGTGTGAAACCGTGCATGGCCTTTCCGCGTGTGGCTTTCTCGAAGAGCACCTCCTGCTCCGTGCCGATATACTTCTCATAGAAGCTGATGCGCTTCTCCTCGCTGAGGTCGAGCAGCTGCTTGCTGCGCTGCTTCTTGTCTGCGTCTGCCACTATGTAAGGGATGCGCAGGGCTGCGGTTCCGGGACGTTCGCTGTACGGGAATACGTGCAGCTGGGTGACGTCCATGGCCGTAAGGAAGCTGAGACACTCTTCGAAGCACTCCTCTGTCTCTCCACGACAACCCACCATCACGTCCACGCCGATGAAGGCATCGGGCATGCGGCTCTTGATGAGTTCTATCTTGTGAGCGAAGAGCTGCTTGTCATAACGGCGATGCATCAGTCGGAGCACCTCGTCACTGCCGCTCTGGAGCGGAATATGGAAGTGGGGCATGAAGGCACGGCTCTGTGCACAGAAGTCGATAAGCTCGTCAGAGAGCAGGTCTGGCTCCATGCTGCTGATGCGATAACGCTCAATGCCCTCCACGCCGTCAAGAGCCTTCACCAGGTCGAGGAAGCTCTCGCCGGTGGTCTTGCCGAAGTCGCCGATGTTAACGCCAGTGAGCACAATCTCCTTTCCTCCCTCTTCAGCAGCCTGACGTGCCTGGCTGACGAGGGAAGCGATGGTGGGATTGCGTGAGTTGCCACGTGCGTAAGGAATGGTGCAGTACGTGCAGTAGTAGTCGCAGCCGTCCTGTACCTTAAGAAAATAGCGTGTGCGGTTGCCGCGCGAGCACGACGGGGCGAACGATTTTATCTGCTTAGTGCGTACGGAATGATACTGATGTAAGGCTCCGTCTGCCGCTCCTGTGTCTGCTTCCTGTTCGGCAGCGGTCTCCTTTGCAGTCCAAGCGTCGCTCAAGAACTGCACGAGGTCTGCCTTCTCGTTGGATCCGAGCACGAGGTCGACGCCCTCAATACGGCTGACCGCCTCCGACTCCAGCTGTGCGTAACATCCTGTCACCACCATAAACGCGCCCGGATTCTGCCTGACCATACGATGAATGGCCTGTCGGCACTTATGGTCAGCCACCTCTGTAACGGAGCAAGTGTTGATGAGGCAGATGTCTGCCTGTTCGCCTTCCTCCGCCTGTCGTACGCCAAGCTCAGAAAGCATCTTGCCGAACGTAGATGTTTCCGAAAAGTTAAGCTTGCAGCCCAACGTGTAGTAGGCAGCCTTCTTATTCTGAAAAACTGATGTATTTATCATCTTTACCTTTTATATACCTTATTATATATATATTATAGAGGCTGCAGACAGACCCTTCCTGTCCGCAACCAGAATACAAAGTTACGTAAATTTCCTCATTAACATCCCCATTACAACCTGTTTTCGCCACAAAAGCGTTGCTTTTCGTGCTCCTGTGGGCTTTTGCCTGTGACTCTCACGGCATGGTTTGTACGTGCACAAAAGTGTTAAAAACAGCATAAAAAAGGGTAAACAAAGATGTAATGAAAAGATTAACATTTGTTAGCAGTTTGTATCTTATTGATATTCAATGCTTTCTGAGTGGGTTACAAAAAAGGCAAAAAAAAATCCTTAAAAGATTAACGCCGTATCAAAAAAATATATACCTTTGCAATGTTTTAATAAACAAATGATTGTTTTACAGATTTAAAAAAGCAAAGAAAATGAAGAAATTGGTTTTAATGTTCGTAGCTATCGCAGCTATCTCTTTCGCATCATGTGGTAACAAGACTGCAGCTCCTGCTGCTAACGCTGACAGCGATACCGTACAGGTAGAGGATACAACAGCTGCTGCTGATACAACAGTTGCTACTGACTCAGTTGCTCAGTAATTCGATAGTTCGAACAAAAAATGAGAGATTAACCGCTGGTCCGATAGGGCCGGCGGTTTTTCGTTTTTATATATAACCGACTTTTCGTTTAACACAACCTATGTATGAAAAACATCTTACATATTCTCGCCACCACATCTTTATGCACTCTGCTACCAGCTTCGTCAGCCACTTGCAGCCAGCCACGGCATGACAATAACCAACAAACTATTGTCGCATGTGCGCAGCAATCTGCCAACACACGCTCTGTCAGCATGCAGAAGACAGACAACAAGCCGACATTCCGCATACTTGAGGAATGGCAGGTAGGCAAAGAGGTGTCGGCAGAGGACGTGAGAAAGTACGGCACGGACCGCTGCTTCGCCTCCATGCCCATAAGCGACGCTGTGTTCGGCAGAATTTATGGCAACTCGTATAAGAAGGACTGCCGCGTCCTACGCTCCTCGCTGCGCTACCTTCACCTCCTTCATTACACACTGGACGGACGCATAAAGCTCGGCGAGATGATTTGTCATAAGGACGTAGCCGACGACCTGACGGACATTTTCCGCAAGCTCTTCGAGGCGAAATATCCTATTGAGAACATGCAGCTCATCGACAATTACGGAGCTGACGACATACGGTCTATGGAGTATAACAACACCACTTGCTTCAACTACCGCACCGTAGCAGGATCGAAGAAGCTTTCCAACCACAGTCTCGGCAAAGCCGTTGACATCAATCCGCTCTACAATCCCTACGTAAAGCGCCGCAAGGACGGCACGTATAAGGTCAGCCCCGAAAAGGGCAGACAGTATGCTGACCGCACCAAAACATTCAAATACAAGATTGACCGTAACGACCTTGCCTACCGTCTCTTCAAGCAACACGGTTTCAGATGGGGCGGAGACTATCGCTCACTGAAGGACTATCAGCACTTCGAGAAGGAAGACTAAAACAACTTTTTTTTGACATAATGATAGCAATAAATTAAAGATACAGACACAATTTAGCAGTTTTATTTGTAACTTCGTACCGATTTTCAGCATAACAAGCCTATAATCAACAGAATAAAAACTAATAATATGAAGAAAAATTTACGTACTGCCTCTCTCTGTGTACACGGAGGCTATGAGGCAAAGAACGGTGAGCCTATCGAGCCGCCTATCATCCAGAGCACCACATTCAAGTATGACAACTCTGAGGAGATGGCGATGCTCTTCGACCTCAAGAAGGAGGGTTATTTCTATACTCGCCTGCAGAACCCCACCAATGACGTAGTGGCGCAGAAGATTGCGCAGCTCGAGGGTGGCGTGGGTGCCGTACTGACAAGCAGCGGACAGGCTGCCAACTTCTACGCTGTGTTCAACATCTGCGAGGCTGGTGACCATATCGTGACAAGCAATGAGATTTACGGCGGCACGTTCAATCTGTTCGGAGTTACGCTCAAGAAGCTTGGCATCGAGTGTACGTTCGTCAATCCTAACGACTCTGAGGAGGAGATTCAGAAGGCTTTCCGTCCAAATACGAAGGTTGTTTTCGGCGAGACGATCAGCAATCCCGGCTGTGCCGTACTCGACATCGAGAAGTTTGCACGCATCGCTCATAAGAACGGTGTGCCCCTCATCGTGGACAATACCTTTGCCACACCGATTAACTGCCGCCCGTTTGAGTGGGGAGCTGACATCGTAACGCACAGCACCACTAAATATATGGACGGTACAGCAAGCCAGGTGGGCGGCTGCGTAGTGGACAGCGGCAACTTTGACTGGCTCGCACATGCCGAGAAGTTCCCCGGTCTGTGCACTCCCGACGACAGCTATCACGGACTTACTTACGCCAAGAAGTTCGGCAAGATGGGCTACATCACCAAGCTGGTGGCTCAGCTTATGCGCGACCTCGGCTCTATCCCCGCTCCGATGAACTCGTTCATCCTCAATCTTGGTCTGCAGTCGCTCCACCTCCGCATGAAGCAGCATTGTGCCAACGCTCAGCGTGTGGCAGAATTCCTGAAGGCTGATTCGCGCGTGGCATGGGTTCACTACAGCGGACTGGAGGGCGACCAATATTACGAGCTTGCCAAGAAATACCTGCCTAACGGATCTTGTGGCGTGATTGCCTTCGGACTGAAGGGCGACCGCGATGTTGCCATCCGCTTCATGGACTCGCTCGACATGATCAACATCGTCACACACGTGGCTGACGCCCGCACCTGCGTGCTCCATCCCGCAAGCCACACTCACCGCCAGCTCTCAGAAGAGCAGTTGCGTGAGGCTGGCGTCGCTCCCGATCTTATCCGTCTCTCTGTAGGCATTGAGGACGTTGAGGACATCCTCGACGACATCCGTCAGGCTTTGGACAAGGCTGGAGTGTAATCACTGCTTTTCGGTAAACACGATAAACCGTAATATACGGTCAATAGAAGAGGGTGTGTATTCTATGCAAGAAACATAGAATGCACACCCTCACTTATATTTAATTGAACTTTCGCAAGTTCGGTATTTAAGAATGTATATATTTTTACTTTCTTCTTGTTGTCGTCTTTTTCTTCTTTGACGTTGTCCTTGTCTTCTTCTTGGTAGACGTAGTGGTCTTCTTCGTTGTTGTCGTTGTCTTCACCGGCTTATAGTAAGTCAGTGCTTCGGGCAGTTCCTGCTTGATGGCGGCGATGCGCTTTGCATCAGACGGGTGGTCGCTGAAGATGTTGCTTTGGTTGTTGCTGCCGGTGGCCTGAGCCATGCGCTGCCAGAACGTGACGGCTACGTTGGGGTCGTAACCTGCCATGGCTGCGAAAATCAGTCCCATGTGGTCAGCCTCGCTCTCGTTATCGCGAGAATACTTCAGGCTGCGGAACTGCAGACCTTTCTGTGCTATGATCTGTGCCAGCTGTGTGGTGCTTGAGCTTACTCCGGCGGCGTTAAGCACCTGACCCAGAATCTGCGTGCCATACTGATTCTTTATCTGCTTGCTCATCTGCTCGGCAGAATGCTTTGCCACGGCGTGTGCTATCTCATGTCCGAGGACAATGGCGAGCGAGGCCTCGTCCTGCGTAATGGGGAGCAGTCCTTCGTAAACGACAATCTTTCCGCCAGGCATACAGAAGGCGTTCACCGACTTGTCCTGAACAAGATTAAACTCCCAGCTATATTCCTTTGCGTCGGCAGCCATGCCGTGCTCGTTGAGATAAGTCTCCACAGCGGTGGCAAGACGCTGACCCACGCGCTTCACCATAGCGGTGTTGGCAGAGTTGGTGGACAGCTTAGCCGACTTCATGTAGTTGGTGTACTCCTGGTTGCTAAGTGAGAGGACCTGCTCGTCGCTTACAAGGATGTTCTGTTTACGACCCGTGATTGGCACGGTGCGGGTGGTGCCGCATGCGAAAACGACGGCTGCAATCGCAGCCATTACTAAGTACTTAAGCTTTTTCATACTACTTACTTTTAGTGTTCTTTATGACCCTCATTGTGGTCATATATTCTATTATTTCGCTGCAAAAGTAACAAAAAACTCTATAACATAGTAAATAAATATGTGTTTTTTTATAGTTCTCTGCTAAAACTTTTATAGTTCTCTGCTAAAACATTTCCTCCTTTTCTCCTCGCATTAAAGCCTTATCAGAGCCGATCCGGGCTGCTCCTCGCTGTCTATCTGTATGGCATACACGCCTTTAGGCATGTCAGCAAGGCTGATGTCGGCGTATGTTCCGTCAGGAGAGATGACGGTGGTGAACGTCATTGTGCGGCACAGTCTGCCCGTCGTATCGAACACTTTCATGTTTGCCTTGCCGCCTTCCTGCGTACGGTCGTATATGATAAGGTGGCGTTCTGTGGTGACGCGAACGTCCCATCGGTTCGACTGTTCGCGGCTCAGCCCCTCTATGTTCGTCATTCCCAATACGTCCAGCAGTCCGCTGTAGGCGTCAATCATTCCGTAACCGCAATACCACGGCGTCCTCTCGCCGTAATCGCCGCACGAACGGCTGGTGCGCTCCATCACGCCGAGCACGTCCTGAGGCGTGAGATGAGGGTTGGCTTGAAGCCACAAAGCAATGATTCCCGCTACAGCCGGGGTTGACATTGACGTGCCTCCAAGAGCCGTCCACTCGTAATGGATGTTGTCTATGTCCTCTTTATACACAGTATATGACTTGAGGCCTTTCGCGTTAGGATTGTCTGTGTTGTCCGTAAAGTCATGATTCATCAGAGACACTACGTTGGCTCCCGGCGCCATCACGTCAGGCTTCGTTCGTCCGTCGAAGGTAGGTCCCACGGACGAGTAGTTGCCGCGCTCGCCGTTTACGCCCCACGACTGTTCGATGCGTTCGCCGTCCGCGTTGGTGAATACGGGGCGGCATGCTGTGCCGCCGACGCATATCACAGCCGGAGCACTTCCCGGTGAGAGGATGCCGTGCGTGATGTCTGCGTCCGCTATGTAGGGGTTGGCGTCGTCTTCGCACATCGTGCCGTTCATCAGAAACATCTCCGCTGCCGACCCTTCGCCCGTCAGTTCCACCGAAAGGGGATAGTCGTAGCCCACGTGCCCGGTTCCGTCTATCGTAACGTCCATCGCCCATTGGTCTTCATGGAAAGCCGAACGATATGCGTATGAGGTCTGGATGTACGTGTTTTCTCCTACGGTTATTGTGTCGCGTCGCATGGCATCCTTGCATGAAGCCACGTCTTCTGCCGACAAAACCTTCATGGCTTTGCCGTCTGCGATGTCCACGCCTTCCGATGCTTTGGCGTCGTTTTCCACATTATATAATGTAGTGCGCAGGCCGAAACCTTTCTCTCCCGTAACGGAGAACGCCACCTGTTGCCCCCATATCTTCATGAACGTGCCAGCCGAAGCGCGTCCCGCCGGCTTGCACACATAATTATTGCGAAATCCCTCGTTGCCCGCCGACACCACGATGATGCGTCCCGGTCCGGTCAGGTGGTCCAGCACACGATAATATAGGCGGTCGTCGTCATGCAGCGTCTGCCTCGAACCCTCGCTAAACGATATGACGCACGGCTTTCCGACGGAGTCGGCATAGTCGAAGATATACTTAAATCCCAGAGCGTCCGTGGCGTGTGTATACTTATAAAGATTCTTGTCCTCGATGTACATCTCGTCAGACGTCACAGCGTTTGAGACAAGACAGATGTCGCTTTCTGGAGCCATACCGCGGAATTTGGTCCCTCCTCCGTTGCCTGCAGCAATGCCAAGCGTGTGGGTGCCGTGATATTGCTCAGACGAGTCGTACGAACATCTGCCATAAGGCCAGAAGTCTTCCTCCGTATATTCCGCCCCGACGTACATCTCATTGCCGCCGCCAGTCGACCCAATCTGGTCCCACATCCGCTTCACACGCGGATTCATGTCGCTGTCATAGAATGTTGGGTGACTCGTGTCGAAGCCTACGTCCATCAGACCCACCACCACGTCCTTGCCCGTATAGGCTTGCGGCAGTCCTGTGCCCTCGTATATTGGCACAGCGTCGGTATGCAGAGCCATCGAGTCGAGAGTGAGCACGTTGCCCTGTTCCGCCTCAATGCGCTTGATGCGGCTGTCCGAAGCGATGCTGCCGACCCGTGAGAGAGGAACGTCGGCAATGACGATGTCGCCGAAGTCGGCAAGTATGGTGCAGTCGTTACGGAGCAGCACCGAATCGGCGCCGTCGGTCTTCTCTATGAATGCGCACGTCCTCAAGTCGTTCTGTGGTGCCGAAGCCGTGCGGTCGTTATGACGCGGCAGCCATCTGCGCAGGGAAGAAGACAGTTTTGACGCTGCTGAATCTTGGCAATAGACGGTGTTGTCGTCGCTTGTGGAGGCAAACAACGGCGCTATGGCAGCAGCACATAATACGAAGGAAAACCTAATTCTTGACAGTATATTCATCTTGTAACGAAAAAATGTAGTACCTTTGCAAAGATAGTTCTAAATAACAAGAAAAAACAAAAACAACAAATAAAATAATGGAAAACAAGACAAACAAGCTCATTGCAGCACATTATCAGCTCTTCGCCATCGACGACAAGGGAGAGCGCTCACTCGTAGAGGAAACTTCACAGGAACAGCCCTTCGTGTTCATCACCGGTTTCGGCGCAGCTTTGGACGCCCTTGAGGAGAAGCTGGAAGGTCTCGCACGTGGCGAGAAGTTCGACTTCGAGTTGGACAAGGATCACGCTTTCGGCGAGCACGTGGCAGAGCGTGTGCTCAATCTCGACAAGGAGATGTTCTCCGTAGACGGACATTTCGACAGCAAGAACATCTTCAAGGGTGCACAGGTGCCTCTGAAGAACGAGGACGGCAACTTCTTCATCGCCACAATCCTCGAGATCGGAAGCGACAAGGTAACTGTTGACCTCAATCATCCGCTCGCTGGCAAGTGCCTCAACTTCAAGGGATACATTATCGAGAACCGCGAGGCAACAAAAGACGAGATAAAGACCATGCTCAATCATCTTAACGGCGGTGGCTGCGGCGGACATTGCGGCGGTGGCTGCGAGGGTGGTTGTGAAGGCGGCTGTGGCGAAGGCAACTGCGGTGAAGGCGGTTGCGGTCATTGCCATTAATAACAAAAACTGATTTATGCGCAACACGTTCGGCAACATATTTACGCTTACCACCTTCGGCGAAAGTCATGGAGCAGCCGTGGGAGGAGTGGTCGACGGCATGCCACCCGGCATAGTCATCGACACAGACTTCATACAGAGCGAGCTGGACAGGCGTCGGCCCGGTCAGAGCAAGCTGACGACCTCAAGGTCAGAGGCTGACCGTGTGGAGCTGCTCAGCGGAGTGTTCGAGGGAAAGTCTACGGGATGTCCCATAGGCTTCATTGTCCGCAATACCAACCAACGCTCCGCCGACTACGACGACATGCGCGACATCTTCCGCCCGTCGCACGCCGACTATACCTATCAGCAGAAGTATGGCATCCGCGACCATCGGGGTGGCGGACGCTCTTCGGCGCGTATCACCATCAGCCGATGTGTGGGCGGAGCGCTTGCCAAGCTGGTATTGCGCCAGCACGGCATCCGCATCACAGCCTATACGTCACAGGTGGGCGACGTGGCTCTTGACGCTGACTATCACCGTTACGACCTTTCGCTCGCAGAGACCAACGACGTGCGCTGCCCCGATGAGGCTAAGGCACGCCAGATGGAAGACCTCATTATGGAGGTGAAAGCGGCGGGTGACACCATCGGCGGCGTCATCACGTGCGTCGTTACGGGATGTCCTCCCGGTGTTGGCGAACCTGAGTTCGGCAAGCTGAACGCCATGCTCGGTGGAGCCATGCTCAGCATCAACGCCGCCAAGGGCTTCGAAATTGGCGACGGTTTTGCATGCGTCACGTCACGCGGAAGCCAGCAGAACGACGTCTTCCGCAGCAATGGCGACGGCACCGTATCGACCGTCTCCAATCATAGCGGAGGCATCCAGGGCGGAATAAGCAACGGAGAAGACATCTTCTTCAGAACGGCTTTCAAGCCCGTTGCCACCATTCTCACCCCTCAACACACCGTTGACCGACAAGGCGTTGACACCACTTTCTGCCCCCACGGACGCCACGATCCCTGCGTTCTGCCGAGAGCCGTGCCCGTAGTGGAGGCGATGACAGCTATGACAATACTGGACTATCTTATGTTAGAAAACATTAAAATCGAAGATTGAATGATAGATTTTAAATAAAATCGCGCATAAGTGAAAAAAATATCGCATAAAAAGCAAATATCAGAAAAAGAATTGCGATATTTGCAAACGATAATATCAGGGCTTGTGAAAGTCCTGTATTAACTTAGTTAAGTCTAGTTTAGTTTTTGTGTTGGTTGAGCGCAGTCGATTGACTGCGCTCAATTTTTTTTATCTAAGGCATGCATTCATGCTCCCACCAACTTCTTGGCTTAACAAATGTCTTCTTGTCAAAAAAAACATGGCACAGTCCACCATGCAAATATCGTACAAAGAGTAAAAACATGTTACAAAATAAAAATTG